>OAUW01000011.1_pt1 | contig 225271 bp, 176 predicted proteins | sample 1495241 | NCBI WGS metagenome assembly OAUW01 (sample SAMEA2580063, study PRJEB22360) | human gut metagenome | biome: human gut; feature: human-associated habitat; material: faeces | place: Denmark | collected 2008/2010
GTGTACGTGAATTGATTTGGATTGTAATTGGTGTGTTGTTGATGAAAGTCGGCAACGGTACACCTACTAATAAAGCATGAGATAATGAACGCATTGAAAGATATTCAGGGAGTTATATTTGATTACGGCGGTACGATAGATACGAATAGCCGTCACTGGGCGGAAGTATTGTGGGCCAAGTATGTGGAACATCAGATTCCGGTGGATAAGGAGAGTTTTCGTGAGGCATACGTCTTTGGAGAAAGAGCGTTGACTAAATACCCTTTTGTCCAGCCTTGGCATGATTTTCATGATGTACTTTCCATTAAGGCCAAACTTCAGATGGAATGGTTGGCAGAACAGAGAAAGTTGCCTATGGATGAGTTGAAACTGCAATCTTATGCCACGAAAGTAGCAGACAGCTGTTATGAGTATGTATTGGATATATTGCAGGTTACACGTCCGGTAGTGGAAGAGTTGTCCAAAAAATATAAGTTAGTGCTGGTTTCTAATTTTTATGGTAATATTCAGACCATTTTAAAGGATTTTGGACTTCTGGATTTCTTTGATGAAATTATTGAATCCTCTGTGGTGGGTGTTCGTAAACCAGATCCCGCTATCTACAGACTCGGAGTGGATGCTATGGGATTTGTGGCAAAGAATGTGCTGGTGGTTGGAGATTCTTTCTCAAAAGATGTTGTTCCTGCCAAAGCGGTGGGATGTCGTGTAGCTTGGTTGAAAGGAGAAGGTTGGGGAGGAGAAGTCATTGACGAATCTGTTCCTGATGTGATTATAACGAATTTGGCCCAACTGCCTGTTCTATTATAAAAAGTATGGAGACACAAAGACATGCATTGGTAAAAAGGGACTATCTAGTTCCTTTTGTTTTAGTAACCTCTTTATTCTTTTTATGGGGATTTGCACATGCTATTCTTGATGTGCTGAATAAACATTTTCAAGAGGTGATGGATATTACCCGTACTCATTCGGCAATGGTGCAGGTAATGTTTTATTTAGGTTATTTCGTAATGGCTGTTCCGGCAGGGTTATTCATCACCAGATATGGATATCGTAGGGGAGTTGTTTTCGGATTATTGCTTTACGGCATCGGGTCGTTGATGTTTATTCCCGGCGAATACTGGATGTCATTTGAATTTTTTCTGTTCTCTTTGTTTGTCATCGCTTGCGGCTTGGTTTTTTTGGAAACGGCTGCAAATCCTTATATGACAGAATTAGGGGATAGGGAAACAGCTGCCAGTCGGTTGAACCTGGCCCAGTCCTTTAATGGATTAGGATGTATTTGCGGCCCTTTGGTGGGAGGACTATTGTTGTTCTCGGAGAAGGGAGAGGCGAATATTTCATATCCTTATATGCTGATGGGGGTAGTTGTGCTGATAGTGGCACTGGTCTTTTCCCGTATCAAACTTCCGGAGATTGTTCATACAGACAATGTGGTGAATGGAAAGACAGTTAAAAAAGGCTTATGGTCGCATAAATTATTTTTATTTGGTCTACTGGCACTATTCAGTTATGAAATAGCAGAGATTTCTATCAATAGTTTCTTTATCAATTATGTGGTGGACGATGGATGGATGAATGCCCGTGATGCGGCAGTAGTGCTTTCATTCGGTGGGCTCGGGCTATTTATGTGCGGACGTTTTGCCGGTAGTTGGATTATGCAGCGAATTCGTGCAGAAAGAGTTTTGCTATACTGTGCTTTGGGAACGGTAGCGGCTACTTTTCTTATCGTTTGCAATTTAGGAAAAATTTCATTAGTTGCTTTGTTTTTGGTATATGTGTTCGAAGCCATCATGTTTCCCACTATTTTTGCCATATCTTTGAAAGGGTTGGGAAATAAAACCAAACGAGCCTCTTCTTTTTTAATGATGTCTCCTGTAGGAGGAGCTATTGGCCCTGTGTTGATGGGATATGTGGCAGACAATAGTAATATGTCCTTATCATTCATTATACCATTTGTTTCTTTTTGTGTTGTATTATTCTATTCGTGGTATGCCGATGTAGAAGGAAACTGAAATAAAAAATCCCGATATGGCTGTCTGGCTTTATCGGGATTTCTATCTATTTTTAAATTTCCTCGGCTTTCAAAGGACTAGTCCGGATAATATCCCATACATCTTCTTCTGTTTTGCTGAAGGGACCGGATGCTTCTAATTTCAGTGTCGACATGGCTGCTGCAAAACAACCGGCTTTTTCATAGGATACTCCTTTGTTGCGCATATATAAATATCCTGTGGCATACGTATCTCCGCATCCTGTAGCATCAACTATATCTTTAGGAGGATAGGCGGGTATCTTATGAAATCTACCTTCTGCATAAATTACAGAACCCAGACTTCCCAAGGTTATCAATACCTCTTTTACTCCCCATTCAGCAAGTTGCAAAGCGGCTTGTTTTATGTCTTTGTGCCCGGTAAGCACTTCCATTTCGTGTTCGTTTACCTTTAGAATATCAATATATTTTAAGGCTTCCAACTTGTCTGTCCAATCTATGGGATAAACTCTTTCACCCCGGACTTCGCGCAAATATCCTTGGGCATCTACCGCCAAAATACCTTTTTCTGAAAGATATTTTACAACATCCAGTGAAAAATCATCTGCCAGAAGGCTTCCCAAATGAAAAATATGGGCATTTATATTCTGTAGCTGTTCCACTGTGAAAGGATCGGCTTTAGCTAATACCCGCTGACTGCGGTTATCTTGATTTTCCCCGTATGTATTCTCGAAATAGACTGTTCGCTGACTGGGAATAACAGTGACTCTGATACCTTTTGCACGGATATCTTCTACAGCTTTAAATTCACTGGGCGCTAGTGCTGTGACCAGCTGATAATGCTTTGTATCCTTTAAATGACTGATTCCGTGTGAAAAATAATAGGATGTTCCGCCGGGCATATAAGTCGTTTTCCTGGGTGTTACTATCTTATCTAATGTAATGTGGCCTATGCAACAAATATCATCCATATCTATTTATATTAAACGGTTGCAAAGCTACAAAAAAAACTAGAAAAAGCATGGAAGTTTTCAAAAGAAGGTGTAACTTTGGCACAAATTATCTTAATCTCTGCTATGAGATGCAATTTTAACAAAGAAATTAGAATGGAAAAAATGAATGTGAAACCGGCAACCGGTAAATTGGGCGTTCTTTGTGTTGGATTGGGCGCTGTTACTTCAACTTTTATGACAGGTGTGCTGATGGCTCGTAAGGGACTGGCAAAACCTGTCGGATCTATGACTCAATATGATAAAATGCGTGTTGGCCGTGGAGAAAATAAAAAGTATTTGCATTATGGAGAAATCGTTCCATTGGCAACTTTGGACGACATTGTTTTTGGTGCATGGGATGTTTATCCTGCTAATGCTTATGAATCAGCTGTAAATGCTGAAGTTTTACAAGAAAAAGACATTCTTCCTGTAAAGGAAGAACTGGAAAAGATAGTTCCGATGAAAGCTGCTTTCGATCACAACTATGCTAGTCGTTTGGATGGCGATAATGTGAAAGATTGCAAGAATCGTTGGGATATGGTAGAACAGCTGCGTGAAGATATCCGCAATTTCAAAGCTGAAAATAATTGCGACCGTATCGTAGTTCTTTGGGCTGCTTCTACAGAAATCTATGTACCTGTTGAAGAAAAAGTACACGGAACATTGGCAGCATTGGAGCAAGCGATGAAAGAGGATGATAAGGAACACATTGCTCCGTCTATGTGCTATGCTTATGCAGCGCTGTCAGAAGGTTGCCCTTTCATCATGGGAGCTCCTAATACTACAGTTGATATCCCGGCTATGTGGGAATTGGCTGAAAAAACGAAGATGCCTATTGCTGGTAAGGACTTCAAAACAGGCCAGACATTGGTTAAGTCAGGCTTCGCTCCGATTATCGGAACCCGTTGCTTAGGCTTGTCCGGCTGGTTTTCTACAAATATCTTAGGTAATCGTGATGGTTTGGTGTTGGACGAACCGGCTAACTTCCGTACTAAAGAAGTCAGCAAGCTGTCTACTTTGGAGTCGATTCTTGTACCCGAAGACCAGCCTGATTTATATACAGATTATTATCACAAAGTACGTATCAATTACTATCCCCCTCGTAATGACAGTAAGGAAGGTTGGGATAATATCGATATCTTCGGATGGATGGGCTACCCCATGCAGATTAAGATTAATTTCCTTTGCCGTGATTCAATTTTGGCTGCTCCTTTATGTTTGGATTTAGTATTATTGAGTGACTTGGCTGCACGTGCAGGACGTTTTGGTATACAGCGTTTCTTGAGTTTCTTCTTGAAGAGCCCGATGCATGATTATACAGAAAATGAAATACCTGTCAACCATCTTTTCCAGCAGTATGCTATCTTGAAGAATGCTATTCGCGAAATGGGTGGTTATGAAGCTGATCAGGAAATTGATTAATTCATAACAGACTGTTTTTATTCAGGCGCGGATTGCGCGGATTTCACGGTTTCTCTTTATAAAAGACCGTATCAATCCGTGAAATCCGCGCCTTATTTTTTATTTTTCTGCCATAATTACTTGCTGTCTGCTCGGGAATTTGTAATTTTGTCATATAATAAAATGAATATGGTCAGGTCAGAAATACAAAATGTTAAACTCAGATTTGGTATTATTGGTAATGCTGAAGGATTGAACCGTGCCATAGACGTGGCTATTCAGGTGGCGCCCACAGATTTATCAGTATTGATCACCGGTGAAAGTGGTGTGGGAAAGGAAAATTTTCCGCAAATCATCCATCAGTTCAGCCGTCGGAAACATGGACAGTATATAGCCGTGAATTGTGGAGCTATACCTGAAGGTACAATAGATTCAGAACTTTTCGGACATGAGAAAGGTGCTTTTACAGGAGCTATCAGTGACCGTAACGGTTATTTTGCCGAAGCCAATGGTGGAACTATTTTTCTGGATGAGGTGGGAGAGTTACCTCTTGCTACGCAGGCGCGTCTGCTACGTGTGCTCGAGAGTGGTGAATTCATTAAAGTAGGTTCATCCAAAGTACAAAAGACGGATGTACGTATTGTTGCCGCTACCAATGTAAATCTGACGGAAGCCATTGCCGAAGGCCGTTTCCGCGAGGATTTATATTATCGTCTGAACACTGTGCCTATCAAGATACCACCTCTGCGCGAACGTGGAGATGATATAACATTACTTTTCCGCAAATTTGCATCGGATTTTGCTGAGAAGTACCGTATGCCGGCCATTCAGCTGACAGAAGATGCAAAAGCCTTGTTGTTGGCTTACCCATGGCCCGGTAATGTACGCCAGTTGAAGAATATTACAGAACAGATATCTATTATTGAAACCAATCGCGACATTACGGCGGAAATTTTGAGAAATTATTTACCGGAACAACGTGTAAACTCCGGTTTACCCGCTTTATTTGGTGTGAAAGCAAGTGCGGGGAAGGCTTTTGAAAGTGAGCGCGAGATTCTGTATCAGGTGCTGTTTGATATGCGGCGTGATGTAACTGAGTTGAAGAAATTGGTAAACACCTTGATGTCGGAACGTGGAGCGCAACCTGTTCCGCCACCGGCTACTACAGCAGTTTCTTATTATCAAGAACCTCAACGGAATTTGGTCGCTACAGTAGTGCCTGCTACACCTACCATTATCTCTGCCGCTAAATCCGTGCATCCTGTAGTAGATGATATTCAGGACACGGAGGAATTTGTGGAAGAAGCGACACTGTCATTGGATGAAGTGGAAAAAGAAATGATACGTAAGGCGCTCGACCGTCATCATGGAAAACGAAAGAATGCGGCAAAAGATTTGAATATTTCAGAGCGCACACTTTATAGAAAAATAAAAGAATATGGTTTGGATTAAACAATTGAAAGTAGTTGGTGTGTTGATGGTACTGGCGGGAATAGTAACTGCTTGTTCCATCTCTTATAAGTTTAACGGATCGTCTATAGACTATACTAAGGTAAAGACTATTTCGTTCGAAAACTTCCCGAACCGTTCGGCAGGTTTTGTGTGGGGACCGATGGAGAGCATGTTCAATACGGCATTGCAGGATATTTATATGCAGCAGACCCGGTTGAAGCAAGCCAAGCGTGGAGGTGACCTGCAATTGTCAGGGGAAATAACCAATTATGATGCTTTGAATAAAGGAATTGGTTCTGACGGTTATTCCAGCATGGTGGAATTGCGTATGACGGTTAGGGTGAACTTTGTCAACAATTCCAATCCGACAGAGAATATGAATGGTCAACAATTCTCGGCTAGCCGAGAATACAACGCTAATCAGCAGTTGAGTGCTGTACAGGATGAATTAGTAACCCAGATGATTAAAGAAATTGTAGAGCAAATATTCAATGCTACCGTGGCAAACTGGTAGTGAGCCCTTTTCCGTCATGACACAACAGCAATTATATGAATGGATAACCCATCCTGAATTATTAAATCGGGATACACTATACGAGCTGCGTACGTTGCTTGCGCGTTATCCGTATTTTCAGACGGTGAGGTTGCTTTATCTGAAGAATCTGTTTTTACTGCATGATATAACATTCGGTGAAGAATTGCGTAAGGCTGCATTGTATGTGGCCGATCGCAAAGTTCTTTTTTATCTGATAGAAGGGGAGCGTTTTATCATTTCTCCTCTTGACAAGCAAGAGAAGCTTAAGGAGGAAGGCGGATTGGACCGTACTCTTTCATTGATAGATGCTTTTCTGTCTTCTTTACCCGAGGACTCTGCTGCCGTGGAGTTGCCTATGGATGTAACAGCCGATTATACTTCTTTCTTATTACATGAAGAAGAGCATCCGTCCGATGATGGTATTCCTCGGATGAAAGGCCAGAGTCTGATAGATGATTTCATTGAAAAGTCTGCAGAGGAACCTTTATTACCTCAATTAGGGATAAAAGAGGAAGTGCCGGTGAAAAAGGAAATGCCCGAAGAGGATGAACCGGAAGCGGAGGAAGATATAGAAGATGAAAGCTATTTTACCGAAACATTGGCCAAAATATACGTTAAACAGCAAAGATATTCTAAGGCTCTGGAAATTATTAAAAAATTAAATTTGAAATATCCAAAAAAAAACGCTTACTTTGCAGACCAAATAAGATTTTTGGAGAAATTGATTATTAACACTAAATCAAAATAAAGAAAATGTATTTATTACTTATTGGATTAATTGTGCTTGCAGCTCTTTTGATGTGTTTCGTCGTACTGATTCAGAATTCAAAAGGAGGTGGTTTGGCTTCTAGTTTTGCTTCTTCAAATCAAATTATGGGAGTTCGTAAGACTACGGATTTTATTGAGAAATTAACATGGGGATTAGCTGCTTTTATGGTAGCATGTAGCGTGCTTACCGCTTATTTTGTTCCTACTGCTCATACAGATTCTTCTATCATCATGGAAGAAGCGGTGAAAGAGGGAGCTACCAATCCGTTGAATGCACCTTCAGGTTTTGCTGCTCCGCAGACAAATGATGCTGCAGAGACTCCTGCTCCGGGTGATTCGGCACAGTAATTAAAGAGAGCATTTTCCTTAATAAGGATAGGCGTTCTGTTTTATCAGTGAAACAGAGCGCTTTTTTGTTTTAAGATATTTTGCTTTGATAAGTATGCTTTTGTGCTTACTTTTGTTCTGGAATATGTTAGTTTAAAAATAATAAAAGAATCATGTTGAAATTCATATCATGGAATGTAAATGGCTTGCGAGCTTGTTACGATAAAGGTTTTGCTGATGCTTTCAATCGTTTGGAAGCTGATTTTTTCTGTTTACAGGAAACAAAGATGCAAGAAGGACAACTGGATGTACAATTTGAAGGGTATCAGTCCTATTGGAATTATGCTGAAAAGAAAGGATATTCGGGTACTGCTATTTTTTCTAAAGTAAAGCCATTGTCCGTTACATACGGTTTAGGCATTGAAGAGCACGATCACGAAGGCCGTGTAATTACGCTTGAACTGGAATCGTATTATCTGATAACTGTTTATACTCCTAATTCGCAGGAAGAATTGCGACGCTTGGATTATAGAATGAAATGGGATGATGATTTCCGTGCTTATTTGAAGAAATTGGAAGAGAAAAAACCGGTAATTGTGTGTGGTGATTTGAATGTAGCACATAAGGAGATAGATTTGAAGAATCCTAAAACGAATCGGAAAAATGCAGGTTTCACTGATGAAGAGCGTGCAAAGTTCACTACTTTGCTTGAATCAGGTTTTACGGATACATTCCGCTATTTCTATCCGGAGCAAGAGGGAATTTACTCATGGTGGTCCTATCGTTTCAAAGCCCGTGAGAAGAATGCGGGTTGGCGTATTGATTATTTTCTCACTTCCGATTCGTTGAAGGATAAATTGAGAGGTGCTCAGATTCATACTGACATCTTGGGATCAGATCATTGTCCGGTGGAATTGACAATAGAATTGTAAAAATGGGCTAAAAAAACTTTGTAGTTGTCGCAAAATGAATCCCTGATTATCTGCAATAAAAAGATAATCAGGGATTTGTGTCGTCGCAAAACTTATTCTGTTTTATTCTCATAAATCATGGATTCCTGTATATCTTTGTTTCGGGAAATAAATATTTTTTTCCTGAAAAACTGATTGAATCTATGAAACAATGGCATTTATTTTGCTTGTTGCCTTTGATGGCAGCTTGTGACTCCGGACATTCCGGTTCCGGAGAATTAATTTCGGTGGACTTGCGACAGGGGATAGATCATCCTTCTATGCTCAATCTGCAAGATGAGGTAGAGAGTGTGGAATATATACCTTTGGAAACAACCGATGATCCCGCTTCTTTGTTGGATGGAGTATCCGAATATGCTTTGACAAGCAAATACATCTATGTTTCTCCCGTAAAAGAACAACGGATTGTTCAGTTTGACCGGAAAGGTCATTTTATAAAGACATTGATTCCTTTCGGACAAGGACCGGGGGAGTTCAGTAATTTTTTAGCAGGTATACAGGCCGATGAGGAAAATAATCGTCTTTACCTGTTCAGTGCTAATCAGATAGGGGTCTACACCTTAGAGGGGGAGTTTATTCAAAATTTGAACCATGATTATCAGATAGTATATCAGCGTAAGGTGGAACAAGACTGTTTTGCTTCGGTGGCATTTCCGTATATTCCTTTTCGGAGCGGGAGTTATGGTTTAGGCATATTCACAGAGCAAGGGGACACTATTGCTGTAAAGAATGATTTTACTTCGCCACTGGTTCCTCCGGAGAAAGCAGGTTTTACTATAGGCATTGCAGCTACCTATTCAGGTAAGCAGCAGTCATTACTGTTTAAAACAGGATGTAATGATACTGTTTTCAGAATTTCCGATCATAAAATTATGCCAGCTTGTGTTTTGAATTTACAGAATTCAGACCAAGAAATCATCCGCTGCCTGGATGCGACTGATTTCAGTAGCTTACATCAAAAATTTGGAGGAAATAAGGATATTTTTGTGTCTGATCTTTTTGAGACGCCACGAAGTTATTATTTCCGTTGCAGGTATGATGGAGGACATTATGTGGTTTCCGTTGATAAAGAAACAGGGAAGATTCTGGCGGAGCAATGTGAGCAGCCTGAAGATATTTTTAAACTTTCTGATGCCAATCTTCTTTTTGGTATGTTGGGGACACGGAGTTATCGTAGCTTTCCCGTTTGGGGCCGTATGGAGAAAGATGGTTTGGTGCAGGTTGTCATTCCTTATGAGCTGAGTCTTTATGAAAAAGGATCCACCCTTACTGTTCCGGATGAATTAAAAAAGATAAATGTGGATAGTAATCCTATTTTTATAGTCTATAAATTGCGAGAAGGCTAAAAAGTGATACATTTGCGATATGATGAGAAAGTACTTGTTTATAGGCTGGGCTGTATGGATGGTGGTGATATTGGGTATCATCTCCTCTTGCAGTCAGGATAAGGGCACTTCTAGACTGGCATGGGGGAAATATTATTTGTGGAGTGCCCCGGATTCCTCCTACCGGATACTGAATGCCATTCCTTTTCCCGATAAACTTTCCGTAGAAGAACAAGCGTGCTATGCATTACTGATGACACAAGCTATGTATAGATGTGGGCATAAGATATCTTCCGATTCATTGATAAACATTGCTGTACAGTATTATTCTTCACAAGGTAATGCAGATGATAAAGCTTCCGCTTTGCTTTATAAAGGATATATTTTAGAGGACTTGGGGCAGGATAATGAAGCTTTGTATGCCTATAAACAGGCAGAGGAGGCGGTAAAGACTGTTAAGGATTTGCGGATCCATTTTTTGATATATACAGCTTTAGGGAATATCAATGGAAGGTATGCTCATTATGAGCACTCACTGTCGTATTATAGAAAGGCGTTGGATCTTAATCTATCAGTTCCGGCTTGGAATGCAATGGGGGGAGAATATATATTTGCCCCTCTTTATCTGGCTCAGGGAACTCCCCGGTACAATGAAGAGGTCAAGTTGGTTTATGATAAGTTTTTAGGTTTGGTTAATAGGATGGACTTTACCTCGCAAGAGAAAATCTATTATCAATGGGCCTTGAAGGAGAAAGACAAGCAGGAATGGGATTCGGCGGCTTCGTTCCTGTTAAAAGCGATGGACTATACCACTACTGTTGAGTCCCGTTACTGGTATGATGCTGAATTAGCTGTTATCTATAAACATTTAGGAAAAACTGAACTAGTAGACAGCCTTCGTAATAGGGCATTGAAATCTTCGCGACCACTTTTGAGATCCTCTGTGTACAAAGCTATATACCAGGATTTGCTGGCGGCTGGTAAGTTAAGTAAGGCTAATGAATATATGCAATGCTATATCAATGAACTGGAATTACTATTTACTTCCGGAAGCCGTACTGAATTGTTTAAAATCGAGAAAAGATATGATTACACGGCTTTATTACGTCAGAATGATGAATATCGAAGCCGATGGAGCATTACTCTGTTGATAACAGTGGCAGCTGTTTTTTCATTGACTTTACTGCTATGGGGTAGTTGGAAATTTTTTCGCCGCCAGAAACTGGAGATTTTAAGTCATTATAAAAGGGATGCTTCCATGTTGCAGCAGCAGATTGATGATTTACAAGAGAGGATAGAAGAGAATCAAGGTGAGGCGAAGAATCTGCAAGAACAGATGCAAATCCTTGAAAAGGAAAAGAAAAGTAAGGAAATACGTATTCGTCAGTTGGAACTCACTTTCCGTTCGAAACACATCTCGCTTCCGGTTGAGTCGGTGGAGGCAGCACAAGTATACTTGCAAATCGTGACGAAGGGAACTCCTCATTATACCCCTGCTGAAGACCGTACTAAATTAGAGTATTGGTTGAACATATCCCGTAATCGCTGGGCCGAGCGATTGGAAAAGCTTTATCCATCTCTGACCAACGGAGAGAAGGATATTTGTTACCTGTTTGTAGTGGGACTTTCATTTGATGAGATAGCCAGTTTGTTGGGAGTGCAGTCCCGTTCTGTAAACCGTGTGGTATATAGAATTTGTAGAAAGATGGGTATAGAACAAGGGAGCAAAGATGAATTTGTGGCACAAATCTTCCGTTTGGATGATTGCGACACAAATATATAGCTTACATGGCTACTTCGATGGCCAGTATTTGCGCTTCGGATTTAGCTTCAATTGTGACACTTTCAATGTCCCAGATACCGATACCGTCACGACGTGAAAGATTCTCGCCTGCTACATTTATTTCTCCTTCTATAATGAAGATATAAACACCTGTGCGTGGTTTGTGCATACGGTATGTCACACTTTGTCCGGCATCCAATGTGCCCATAGAGAACCATGCGTCCTGTAGCAGATGCGCCGGTGTATTGCCAGATGGTGAGATGAAGGTGGCTAGTTCGTTACGTTTCAATAACGGACGAATGTCATAATTATGGTATTCGGGTTTAGTTCCCTCCACATTGGGAATAATCCAGATTTGCAGGAATTTTGCGTCTTCAGTCTTACTGGCATTGTATTCGCTATGATAGATGCCTGTGCCTGTACTCATTACCTGAATTTCACCTGGGGCAATGGTACTTTCATTCTGTACGCTGTCTCCATGTCTTAAATATCCTTGTAAAGGGATAGACACCACTTCCATATTTTTATGGGGGTGCATACCGAAACCTTCTCCGGGAGCTACTGTATCATCATTTAGTACGCGTAAAGCACCGAAGTGAATTCGTCTTGGATTATAATAGTCTGCAAAGCTGAATGTATGGTAGGTTTTTAGCCATCCGTGATTAAAATACCCTCTTGTATTAGCTTTGTCAATTACTGTTTTCATAACTCATATCCTTTCTTTTTTAATTTGTTGATATTTGATATAACAATTGGGAAACAGAAAAGTTTAACGGTTGCTGTAAGGTGGGTTGTACTTTAGATTCAGCTCTTTTAAATGATCTGTTAGAGTCTTTTGTTACATTAGAAAACACATTTTGTTTCGGTTTTAGTGAAGATTTTTGGAGAACACTCTATGGTAAGAAGCTTTTGGTTTAGCAGACAGGTAAAAAGATAAGTTCGTTTTTCAAAAAGGGCCTTATCTTTTTTTAAAAGACCTTATTGTTTTGGAAAAACATCCTTATCTTTTAATAAAAGGAACTTATGTTTGGCACAAGAATTCATAGAACTTGGCGCAGGATCCGGCAGAATTTGTATCAAGATTCTGAACACTCCGGTAGGAGGAAATGTAGCTTCTTGAAACCGGACAAGGGCTATCGAACAGATTGGGAAAGTAAAATAAAGCAATGTGATGATTGATTGCCCAACAGAAGAAAACGAATTTGTATGTATACATTTGTTTTTACGAACGGAATAAAATCCTTTCATCACCATATCTTATTGTTGTTCAATGGTTTACTGTGTAGAAAGATGGTAAGACATGCCCAAGTGGTAGTTGACGGTGAATATGCCATACACTTTTCGCTTCCGGAACCAGACGGGCATGGCATGTTCTTGGAGCATGTTGGGCTTGTCCGGGGTCAAACCACTTGAGCGTCTTTTACGTCCTTTTATCACCACAAATTACTGGATACTAATTGATTATAGTGATTGAACAATTTTATTTTTCATGTAAAGACAATTCGGATGCTGGCAACTTGAGTAGTTAATCTTACAGTTCATACATTTAAATCTTATAGCTCATAGATAACTTATGGCGTTGTCCACAGAACAAGCTAAGCATGTTCGTCAAACAAGCTAGGCCTGTCCTTTGGACAAGCCCGGCCTGTACGTATGCATGAAGCTATACATATGTATGCATCGCCTCATGCGTACGTACGTGTAAACCGGATTTGCATTTTCTTCTTCCCAAAAAGCGTTCCACCCTTTTTCACTTTATGCCGGAAGGTTTTTTCAAACTATCCTTATAGGTTTGACGAGTTTTGCTCAGAGTTTCCCGGAGTTATGCTTGAAGTTTTATCAGATTCACCTATTACTTGCAGAGGGTCTGTCACAAAAACGGGACAAAGCAAAAGTGTTCCTCTATGAAATATCGGATGAACCTGGTTTCTTGGAGCCGAACAAGAATTCTTGGACATCCTGCTCTTATAATTATCGGGTAAGTGAAGGAAGGGTAGGATATAAAATAAAAGAAGAGATGATTTAATCATCTCTTCTGTAGAGCGGAAGACGGGGCTCAAACCCGCGACCCTCAGCTTGGAAGGCTAATGCTCTATCAACTGAGCTACTTCCGCAATTTTTTGTGGGCAAAGATGGATTCGAACCACCGAAGTCGAAAGACAGCAGATTTACAGTCTGCCCCATTTGGCCACTCTGGTATTTGCCCATTCGCTCTTAAGATTCTATCTCAATTCTCTTATTGAGTAGGCTTGTTTCTCAATTGCGATGCAAAGGTACGTCTTTTTTTTGAATATGCAAATTCTACAAGAACTTTTTTTCAAAAAATCTGCTTTCCCTGCACTTTTTGCTTAAAATCGAGCATTTTGATGGCAGTTATTGCACATTCATCTCCTTTATTACCTAATTTTCCACCGGCACGGTCTTCTGCTTGTTGCATGGTATTGGTGGTAATCAAACCATAAATTACAGGAATATCTCCTTCGGCATTCAGTTGGGCGATGCCTTGGGTAGTACCGGCACATACATAGTCAAAGTGTGGAGTGTCACCACGAACTACACATCCTATTGCAATCACTGCGTCTACTTTTCCGCTTTTTATCATTTGTGCGGAACCAAAAGTCAATTCAAAACTTCCGGGTACAGTTTGTACCAAAATATTTTCATCTTTTGCACCATGTTTTTTCAAGGTGGTTACGGCGCCTTCCAATAAGGGACCGGTGATGTTACTGTTCCATTCGGATACTACGATACCGAAACGCATGTTTTCTGCATTGGGAACCGAGTTAAAGTCATAATCAGATAAGTTATGATACGCTGTTGCCATTATTTTTTGTTTTTTAGTGGGATTAATAAAAGAAAAAGGTTATCTGTACGTGGGTGCAGACAACCTCTTTATATAATTCAAGGTATATTTCTTTTCTTATTTGATAGAGGCACGCTCGATATATTTGTCGATGTCCATTGACTGATAAGAATTGAAGTATTTTTCTTTCACCAATGTATAAGCTTTAACAGCTTCACTGTTCTTACCCAGTTTCTCGAACAACTGACCTGCCTGAATCAAATAGATAGGGCTTAATGCCTGACTGTCTGCTTTATCTGCTGCTTTCAGCAAAGTTCCGGCAGCTTTGTCCAATTGCCCCATCTCAGCGTAGCAGTTACCGATAGTTCCCAAAATAGCGGGGCTTACCAACTGATCTTTAGCGCTGAATTTATCTAAATACTTCACTGCGTCTTCATATTTGCCTAACTGTGCGTAGCAGATACCTGCATAAGCATTTGCTAAATTACCGGCAGCTGTTCCGCTGAATTCATCTGCTACTTTCAAGAAACCTTTGTAACCAATGCTGTCGCCGTTCAATGCTGTTTCAAAGTTATCGGCTCCGAAATATTGTTCTCCTTTGAACAAAGCTTCTGATGCTTTCATTTCATTGGGTTCAGAAATAAAATGCTTATATCCCATGAAACCTGCAATGATAATCACAACTGCTGCAATAGTTCCAAGGATTTTTCCTTTGTACTTGATAAGGAATGCTTCTGAAGTACTCAGTGCTTCTTCCATATCCAATGGGTCCTGAGTGTGTTTTTGTTCTGCCATTTTTATATTTACTTTTTTATTATTTTGCGAATCTACTTTTTCGGTCAGCAAAAGTAGTTCATTTCTATGTATTAATGAAATTTACGGGCATATTTTTTTAGTTTTTCCCGTTTTTATCTCTAATTTTGTATCCTCAATTAAACAGAAGTTCTATGATACTGAAACGCATCTCGATATTGAATTATAAAAACCTGGAGCAGGCAGAACTGGAATTCTCGCCAAAGATGAATTGTTTTATCGGACAGAACGGCATGGGGAAGACGAACCTGCTGGATGCGGTTTATTATCTTTCATTCTGTAAAAGTGCCACTAATCCCATAGACTCGCAGAATATCCGTCACGAGGGCGATTTTTTTGTGATTCAGGGTTTCTATGAAACGAATCAAGGAGATCCTGAAGAGGTATATTGCGGCTTGAAGCGTCGTCAGAAAAAACAGTTTAAGCGGAATAAAAAGGAATACAGCCGTTTATCAGATCATATCGGTTTTATTCCTCTCGTAATGGTTTCTCCTGCTGATGCGGAACTGATTGCGGGAGGTAGTGACGAGCGCCGCCGTTTTATGGATGTGGTGATATCTCAATATGATAAGGAATACTTGGATGCACTGATACGTTATAATAAAGCGCTGACACAGCGTAACGCCTTATTGAAGTCGGAGCAGGAACCTGATGAGGAATTGATGTTGGTATGGGAGGAGATGATGGCATTTGCAGGCGAGGTTGTTTTTAGAAAACGTAGTGAGTTTATAGCCGAATTTATTCCTACTTTTCAATCTTTCTACTCTTATATTTCGCAAGATAAGGAGAAAGTGAATCTGGCGTATGAATCTCATGCTATGAATGGGAATTTGCTGGATATAATAAAAGAGAGCCGCAAACGTGACCGTATAATGGGGTATTCGCTGAGAGGAATTCATAAAGATGACTTGGTGATGCAGTTGGGTGATTTCCCTATAAAGAGGGAAGGTTCACAAGGGCAGAATAAAACTTATCTGATCGCTTTGAAACTGGCTCAGTTTGATTTTTTGAAGAAAACGGGGAGCAATAGCACTCCTTTGTTGTTGCTGGATGATATTTTTGATAAGTTGGATGCTTCCCGTGTGGAACAGATTGTGAAACTAGTGGCCGGGGATAGTTTCGGACAGATTTTCATTACGGATACCAATAGGGATCATCTGGATAAAATATTGAAAAAGATTGAAAGGGAATACAGAGTCTTTTCTGTAGAAGATGGCTGTGTGACTGAAAGAAAGGAAGTGGCTGAATGAGACGTAATGATGCGGAACAAATAGGGGAGATGATTCGGAAATTCTTCCGGCAGAATGCTTTGGAGGCACCACTGAATGAGTATCGTCTGATACAAGCATGGAAAGATGTTGTGGGGCCTGCCATTACCAAATATACTAGTAATCTTTATATCAAGAATCAAATACTTTATGTGCATATCACTTCGTCCGTGCTCCGTCAGGAGTTGATGATGGGACGTGATTTATTGGTGAAGAATCTGAATAAGCAGGTAGGGGCACAAGTGATAGTCAATATTATTTTTCGTTAACTAGGCGGTCTTCTGTATGTTCTTTTGGTTATCTCCGAAGGTTCCTGTAAAACTTCCTGCCAGGTGCGGATTTTTACGGATTTTCCTTCATCTTTTTCGTAAAGTCCACACTTGACTTGAAAGAAGTGTGATGTAAGAGTGGCTTATGGGGCAGTTCTTATCACGATAGATTCTATTTCAGTATTCCATTCTCAGTCCAGACTTCATCCATTCTCCGGTCGAAAGGTTCGACAGGCAGCTTTTCGCTTACTTGGAAGTTATAACATATACCTATATTATAGGAATGAAGAAGAGGCAGTAATTTGTCATAATATCCTTTTCCTCTTCCCAATCGGTTGCCTTGGGCATCAAAAGAAACACCCGGTATAATGGCGAGGTCTATCTTCTCATACGCTGTAAATGCTTCTCCCGTCGGTTCCTCTATGTGATAAGCCTCGCCGTTTTTCAGGTTTTGTCTACCTGCATAAATACGGAGTTCCAATTCGTCTCCTTTGACTACCGGCAGCAAAATTGTTTTCTGCCGGTGCCATTTCTCAACGAAGTCATGTGTCTGTACTTCATCACCCAATGAATAATAGAGCAAAACGGTACGGGCCGATGCAAATTTGGGATGCTGTTCCAGTTTCTCAAGCAAAGCAGCGGACTTTGTCATTAATTCGGTGATGTCGTGACGGCGTTTTTCTTGCGCTATCTGCTTGCGCAGTTGTTTTTTTAGTTCCTTCATCGCTTACTTTCGGTTCTATGGGTTGTTCGGGAGCTTTGGGAAATGATTCACCTTTATCCAATACTTCCAATGCTTTGAGGACAGTTTTGTCGCTCTTGTTTAAGTATTCTATATAAGCTTCCATGCCCAGCATATTATAAATGATGTTTCCATATAAATTTGTTTCAAATAGTTTCTGTGATTTGTACATCAATATGTTGCGACGTTTTAACCCTTTGCTTTCAGCGAAACGGGCGAATTGTTCCAAAATGTTCTGATGTTTCAAATATTGCAACAGGCTTTCTTCTGTTTCATATTTTTGCATTTCGGCACGGTGGTTGTCCGTATACTGGAAAGCAAACTGGATGGTTAGTCCGCGGTTAACGGACATACGATAATAGGAAGTCACACCGGTAGTATCCTGCGGTACAAAGATATCGGGCATAATACCTCCACCTCCATATACAGGACGGCCTAAAGAAGTTTCAAAGATTTGGCTTTGATCCTGTTTGATACTGTCCTGTGAGAAAAATTCTCCGTGTTCGTAACGGGTCAGGATATCCATTTCATAATTTGCGTCATTACCTTTTACATACGGTTTTTGTATACAGCGTCCTGACGGAGTATAGTAACGGGCAATTGTCAGACGGATGGCTGAACCATCGCTGAAGTCGATAGGCTGTTGTACTAGCCCTTTTCCGAAAGAGCGGCGCCCGATGATTGTCCCTCGGTCATTGTCCTGGATAGCTCCGGCAAAAATTTCGCTGGCAGAAGCCGATCCTTCGTCCATCAATACGACAATAGGCATTTTCTGGCTACTTCCGGTTCCGTTAGATGTATAGTTCTCACGTGGAGACTTACGTCCCTGTGTATAAACGATGAGTCTGTTTTTGGGTAAGAATTCATTTACCATCTGGATTGCTGCACCCATATATCCGCCGGTATTACCGCGTAAGTCGATTACCACTCCTTCGCAGTTTGCCTGATTTAGCTTGGCTAATGAAATCAATAATTCGGGATAAGTTGTTTCACCAAACTTGTTTACTTTTATGTAACCGAATTTGTCATTCAACATATAGGCGGCATCTACACTCTTTACCGGTATGTCACCACGAACAATGGTGAAGTGTAAAGTTTCTTTTTCTCCCGGACGAAAAACGCCAAGTTTTACCTCACTGCCTTTGGGACCTTTCAGTCTTTTCATGGATTCATAGTTGGTGACAATTTTTCCCACAAAGGCACTGTCATCAACTTCTATAATGCGGTCTCCTGCCATTAGGCCCACTTTTTCTGATGGTCCGCCTTGGATGACACTGTTTACATGGATGGTATCTTGCTGGATGGTAAACTGGATACCAATTCCGCTGAAGCTCCCTTTTAAATCAGAATTTACAGCTTCCAGGTCTTTTGCCGGAATATAAGAAGAGTGAGGGTCCAGCTCGCCTAGAATTTGCGGCATAGCATCTTCCACCAGTTCACCCATGTTTACTGTATCTACATATTGGTCGTCAATGATACGCAATAATGCATTCAGTTTGTTGGATGAAGTATTAATGATACCTAATTTGTTTCCTGAAAAGTGGTTGGCGTAAAAAGTTCCAATCAATATTCCGGCTACGATGCTTACCGCAACGATTACCGGCATAAAACGGGATGTTCGATTTTTGCTCATATCTTTATTTGCTATTATTCATTGGGATTGATATAGATTACTTCAATATTTGCGCGTTTCAATAAATCAAGCCCGTCTTCCAAACGGTATTTTTCTGAGTAAACTACACGTTTGATTCCTGCTTGGATGATGAGTTTGGCACATTCTATGCAAGGAGATGCGGTGACGTACATGGTTGCTCCGTCACTGCTGTTGTTGCTTCGTGCTATTTTGGTGATAGCATTCGCTTCGGCGTGTAGCACGTAAGGCTTGGTGACTCCGTTGTCATCTTCGCATACATTTTCGAATCCTGCAGGAGTTCCATTATATCCGTCGGAGATGATCATCTTGTCTTTTACGATTAATGCTCCTACCTGACGGCGTTCACAGTATGAATTTTCCGCCCAAATACTAGCCATGCGGATGTATCGTTTGTCGAGTTTGAGTTGTTTTTCTTCTTTCGTTTCCATTATTTCAGTCTTGCTTATTATGTGCAAATTGAATATAAGTTTTTTTCCCTTCGGGAGCTAGCAATAAAACATTGCTGTCACCTTGATAAAATATTGCATTATTCAATGCTTCTATGAACTCGTTATTATAGCTTGTTGAAGATGGAGTCTTGGTAAAATTTATGTTTACTGTCCGGTCTTTTCCATCCGCTTGCCATGTGCCTTCAATGGTTCCGTTTTGTATGCTTCCTGTAAAAGTGCCATCCGCTTTGAAAGTAATGTTGAAACCATGAATGATATTCAAGGCTTTTCTTCCTTCGGCTGCGATAGTCTTATCCGGGTTGTGTGCCATTGCATTGTATTTGGGCTCTCCGTTCCGTTTGTCCCAATTGGCTTTACCATAGAAATCCACTACATGCCATGTGCCGCTTGCAAAGATTTCCTCTACATCGTCTTCATTGTTGCAACTCCATAAGAAGGGGAGTAGCATCAGTATATAAAGAATAGACTTTAGTTTCATATTGTTTAGTTTTTTAGTTGATTATTCCATTTCTTTTCAGCAAGGCATGGATACTGGGTTCTTGTCCACGGAAGCGTTTGTAAAGGGCCATCGGATGTTCCGTTCCTCCTTTCGAGAGAATATTCTCCCGGAAAGAAGCAGCGACTTCCTGGTTGAAGATTCCTTTTTCCTTGAATAAGGAGAAGGCATCCGCATCCAGTACTTCCGCCCATTTATAACTGTAGTATCCGGCAGAATATCCCCCCGCCATGATATGTGAGAACTGTACGGACATGCAGGTATCTTCTACTCCGGGCAGTATTTGCGCTTTTTTCCATGCTTCTTTTTCATAAGCGCGGACATCTCCGTCAAATGTTTCCTGGCGGGTGTACCATGCCATATCCAGTAAGCCGAAACTTATTTGACGTAGGCAGGCGTAGGCCACATTAAAATTGGATGCATCTACAATTTTTTGAATCAGTTCGGCAGGAATGGGTTCTCCCGTCTGATAATGTCTGGCGAATGTATTGAGAAATTCTTTTTCAGTGGCGAAATTTTCCATAATTTGTGATGGAAGCTCCACAAAATCCCAGTATACGCTGGTACCACTCATGGTTGAATAAGTGGTATTGGCAAACATTCCGTGCAAGGCGTGTCCGAATTCGTGTAAAAAAGTATTTACTTCCGAGAAAGTCAACAATGCCGGTTTTCCAGCTGATGGCTTGGTGAAGTTCATGGTAACGGATACGTGGGGGCGGCTGTTGACTCCGTTTTCTATCCACTGTTCCTTATAGCTGGTCATCCATGCACCTGAACGTTTTCCGGCACGGGGGTGGAAATCTGTATAAAGTACAGCCAGGAAACTTCCGTCTTTGTCGAATACTTCATAAGCTTTTACATCGGGATGATAGACCGGAATTTCTTTATTTTCTTTAAATGTGATGCCATACAGACGGGTAGCCAGACCGAATACGCCTTTCTCTACTTGGCTAAGCTCAAAATAAGGGCGCAACTCTTCTTCATTCAGATTGAATTTCTTATTTTTCAGTTTTTCTGAATAATAGGCCCAATCCCATGGCATCAGCTGGAAATCATTGCCTTCCATTTCGCGTGCCAATGCTTCTACTTCTGCTACTTCCTTTAGGGCGGCAGGGGTGTAGGCTTCCAATAATTGGTTGAGCAATTTGTATACGGCATCACTTGTTTCGGCCATGCGCTTTTTCAGTTTATACTCGGCAAAAGTGGAGAAGCCTAGTAAATGAGCCAATTCCATGCGAATGTTTACCAATTGCTTGATGATGTCCACATTGTTGTAGTCGTTATTGTGTGTACATTGGGTATTATAAGCCATATAGACTTCTCTGCGCAGTGAACGGTCGTCACAATATTTCATGAAAGGAACAAAACTGGGAGCATCCAATGTAATGATGCTGCCTTCTTTTCCCTTGTCCTTTGCTGTTTGAGCATAACTTTCCAATGAACTTTCGGGTAATCCTTCCAATTGTTTTTTCGTCAATGCCAATTCGTAGTTATTCGTTTCTTTCAACAGATTCTGAGAAAAACGTAAGGTTAATATGCTTAATTCAGTATTCAGTTGGCGGAACTTTTCTTTTGCCTCACCGGTCAGATTGGCACCGCTTCTTACAAAACTGTCGTATGTTTTTTGCAGCAGTTGGGCGTCTTCACCTTTCAGTTGCAACTGGTCTTTCTGCTCGTATACAGTTTTTATGCGGGCAAACAGTTTTTCATTCAAACTGATGTTGTTGCTGTGTTCAGACAGTAAGGGCATCATTTTTTCTGCCAATTCCTGCATCTCGTCACTAGTCTCGGCACTCATCAAATTGCCGAAAACAGTAGTTACGCGGTCTAGCAACGCACCCGAATTTTCCAGAGCAACAATGGTGTTTTGGAAAGTCGGTGCTTCGGGATTATTGACAATTGCATCAATTTCCTCATTTTGTTCTTTCATTCCTTCCAACAAGGCAGGTTCATAATGTTCTATCTTGATAAGATGGAACGGAGCCGTGTCATGAGGAGTGTTATAGGGTTTTAAAAATGGATTTTTATTTTCAGTCATGGCACTATTTTATTTGACTTACAAATTTGCTAAAAAAAAGTATCACTATCCTCATTCTATTTACTTATTTAACAAAGTATATTAAATAGTTAGGTTAAAAATAAAAAAGCACAAGCAGAAATGCCTGTGCTTTTCATCTTTATGAGGTTTTACCTGATTATTTATTCTTTTCGGTCAGTTTTTCCAATGCCGGAATGGAGATTGCTTTTCTGCTAAGTTGTACCAATCCCTGTTCCTGTAAATCATTCAGTACTTTTGACACATTGATTCGTGTCTCATCAATCAAACTCGCCAAATCTTCCATTTTGATTTTAAGAATTTTTTTCCCTTCGGGCTTCATGGAACGCAGTACTAAAAAATTCAGTATTTTTTCTTCTGTATTACCTATGTGGCTGTTCCATAATTTTTCGTATGCCACTTGTGCCCTATTACTCAGAATATTTAAATAATTAAGGCGGAAGATTTCGTAGTTGTTCAGTTCATTTAATACAAATAACTTATCTATGGTAACTATGTTAATATTTGTACGTGCTTTGTAAGTCGCTGTATAGTTGGTCTGCATGCCGAATAATGAATAGGGCTCTATAACGAAAGGACTTCCAAAAGTTTCAAATAAGGAGTATGAATGTTGGTTATCGGTTGCTTGGGAGGTTATCTCCCCATTTAAGAGAAAGATTAATTGAGTGCAAGGTGCTCCTTGTTCCACAATGATATCATCGGCGTTGTATTTACGAAAATGTAGCTTTACCTTACCTATGATATTGGTGAAGTCATTTTTACATAATCCTTGGAAGAGAGGAAGTTGTAAAAGTGTATCATACATTGTTATTTCCATAAGTTCTAATGTTCGTTAAGTTATAGTTTAACACACAAAGGTAACGATAAAACGAGATTTATTATTTATAGGTGGGAGAACTTTTATTTTTTTTATTGTTTCTTACCGTCTCCTAATGTTTAAAAGCAGAATACTTGCGGGCTGTATAAAAAATAAATATATTTGCATTCAAAAAAGGAGGAGTTTATGTTTGGATCATTTGATTTTCAAGAATTTTTAAGTGCGTTTATCGTACTTTTTGCTGTCATTGATATTATCGGATCTATTCCTATTATATTGAACCTTAAGCAGAAAGGGAGAAATGTCAATGCTAATAAAGCTACCGGCATTTCTTTTGCTTTATTGATAGGTTTCTTTTATGCAGGAGATATGATGCTGAAGTTATTTCAGGTAGATATCGCTTCGTTTGCCGTGGCGGGTGCTTTTGTTATTTTTCTCATGTCTTTGGAAATGATTTTGGATATCGAAATATTCAAGAATCAAGGTCCTATCAAGGAAGCGACTTTAGTCCCCTTGGTCTTTCCGTTATTGGCAGGTGCGGGAGCATTTACTACGTTACTTTCCCTTCGTTCGGAGTATGCTCCTGTAAACATTGTTGTAGCCTTGATATTGAATATGGTTTGGGTTTATGTGGTGTTGAAGTTGACAGATCGTATCGAACGTTTCTTGGGTAAAGGTGGAATTTATGTTATTCGTAAGTTTTTCGGAATCATTTTGTTAGCAATATCAGCGCGTTTATTTACGGCTAATCTGACTTTGTTGATAGAACAGTTTCAGAAAGCTCAGTGATATGCTGTTTCTTTGCAGATAATAATGTCGGAACTCACCATAGATATTTTATTGGAAACCAACTGCTTTGTGTTAAATTGATATTAATCTGTGGTGAGTTCCGGTATCATTCCATTTGAATGATAGTTGTTCGATGTTTTGATGCGCCTCTTTGATGTCTATTTCTCGCTGGCGATAAATTTCTTCATCCCATCTGTAAAATAAGTTTCATATTTATCCCCTTCGCCCGAGCAGATAAAATAGGCATCCAGTTCAGGATGTGCTTCACAAAAAGCTTTGGCTGAGTCCAGTCCCATCACCATGAAAGCAGTAGCGTATGCATCGGCACTGGCGCAATCTTTTGCAATGACAGTGGATGACAGGATGCTATGTTGTACTGGGTATCCGGTGCGTGGGTCTATGGTATGTGCATATTTCTTTCCACCTTTGTAATAGAAATTACGATAATTTCCTGATGTTGCCATACCTACGTCACTAATGGCAAGTACAGTCTGTAACTCCTGGTTTACTGACAAGGAGTCATCTACAGGTTTGTTTATGCCGATACGCCAAGCGTTCATTTTGGAATTTTTGCCTCTTACCACTACTTCACCACCGATGTCTACCATGTAGTTTTTTATCCCTTTACGTTCTAATAGCCTTGCTACTGCATCTACTCCGAATCCCTTGGCGATAGCGCTGCAATCCAGCATTATACGAGGGTCTTTTTTTATTATCCGGTTGTTCTGTAAGTCTATTTTTTGATATCCTATCATTGGGCGTAAGCTGTCCACTATCAGTGAATCCACTCCTGTAGATTTTTTGAATCCAAATCCCCATGCATTTACCAAAGGTGCGACAGTGATATCAAAGGCTCCATGGGTTTCATCGGATATTTTTTTTGCGAGATGGAATACATGTACGAAAAAACTGTCAACTTCTGTCTTTTCATTGTGGTTTACGCGGGTGATTACAGAATTCGGATTGAAAGGAGAGAGGGAGTAGTCCACTTTCTTCAGTTCGGTTTCTATTTCTTCTTTCAGATTATCTTCAGACTGGTAGGTGATTTTGTATACAGTACCGAATACAAAGCCTTCATCCGTACGGAAAGGGGCTTGCTTTTTTAGAATAATAATTGTTCCTATTATCAGAATTGCTAGAAACGGCAATTGCCATGCTAATTTTTTTTTATTCATACCTGTATTTTAGTTAAGAAAGAAATAAATGTTCTATTAAGATTTTAACACCGATAATAATCAGAACCAAACCTCCCCATAATTCCATGCGCAGGTTGAAACGCTTGCCGCAAAATACACCTATCAGACTTCCTAATGTTGAGATAACAAAAGAGGTAAAGCCGATGATGCCAATGGGAGAAAGAATGGAAGTGAAAGAGTTCATTCCTACAAAAGCAAATGATATACCGATGGCCAACGCATCAATGCTGGTTGCTATAGCCAGCGTAACAACCACTTTTAATTTAGTGGGGTCGAAGCAGCATTTGTCTTCATTGCTGAAACTCTCTTTAATCATACGCCCTCCCAGGAATGCCAATAACCCAAAAGCGATCCAATGGTCGTAATCCTCTATCAGGTGGCTGAAGCGGCTGGCGGCAAACCAACCGATAAGCGGCATGACGGCCTGGAAAAGACCGAAGAAGAATGCCATAATAAAAAAAGTGCGCCAGCAAATGCGACGCATGATAATTCCGCTTGTTATGGAAACAGTGAAACAGTCCATAGCAAGGCTGATGGCAAGGAGCCATATTTCTAAAGTTGTCATTAGTTAAAATGGTAATTTGTATATTAAACTGTATGTTACTCCTAAGTTAGTCGAGTTGTTCTTTCCGAAACCGGGAATATACCAAGGCTCGGTGTGTTCCGTCTTTTTCATGTTCATGCGTATGCGGTAGCGCAGTGACCAGCCCATATAGAAATTCTTGTATACATTTACCTTTATTCCTGCCAGCAGTTCGGCCCAGGTTACTGTGGTTTTAACTCCCTCATAACTGAAGGGGATTTCCGGAAATCCCCATGTAGGGTCTTTCATTGTCGGAGCATCTACATCGTATGAAAAAGAGGTGAATCCGTAACGTATGCCTCCATACAGAAAACCAGGCAGATAGGGCTTCTTGAAAAAGAAGTTGTAGTTCATACCTATACGGAAATAGGGAGCTGAGGCTTTATAATGTATATTGGTACCGTCATCAGTAGTGTCGGTGGTTCCATATCCAATTTCAGCTACGGGGACATAACGGTTTTTCAAATTGACCTCTACGCTGATTTCTGTACTTGTAATGTCACCTCCAAAAATTTTGCTTCCCAGGCCAAATATATCTATACCGATAGTAGTTCCCTGATAGAAGGGTACCTTTTCTTCCTCTATGGTTGTTTTTTTTTCTTGTGCCGCCAGTGTGGGGCTGTACAATAGCATACTACTCAGTAGCGTTAACAACGTAATATATGTTGAAATTCTTTTTTTCTTCATTATTGATGTCCGGATTTACAGTCTCGATAGATTTTAAGTTATAAGTGGTGTATTTAATGTCTTCCACTTTATAAAACATCATGGTGCCACATTCTATATTCTGCAAGTAGGGGATATTCTGGTGAATGAGTATGATGGTGTCACGCATCTTTTCCGTATAATGCAATACGTAGGTAGTTTTTGATGTATAACTCAAAGGCAGGCTCATACTGCTTTCCGCTTTATTGAATATCGTGTCATTCATCAATGAGTCTTTTACTACAGTTTCCTTAATAGTTCCATCTTCCAGTGTGTCACGTACAATCACATCGGTAGTGATAAATCCAGTGACGTCAAAAGCTGGACTGAATTTCACAGCTTGGTGTGTTTCTGCATCCAGAAAGTCGAAATGGGCAAAGGAATTGGTGGTAAGCGGACAATCGCTTTCCCCACAGCTTTGCATCAAGGTGCTTACGGTAATCAGGAGCAATAAGATAATGGCTGGTAGTCTCTTCATTTTAAAACTCTTTCTCTATTTTATAATTATTGCGTTCAGGAGCATTCCGGGCTATCAGTTCTCCTATGAATCCTGCCAGAAACAGTTGGGTTCCCAAAATCATCAAAGTTAGGGCCAGATAGAAGTAAGGAGAATCAGTAATTAATATATAAGGTAAACCATGTGACAAGGCATATAGCTTGTTTGCTCCGATGATAATGACGGAAATGAAACCAAGAATAAACATCAATGATCCCATAAACCCGAAGAAGTGCATCGGCTTGATACCGAATTTGGATAAAAACCACAGAGTGATGAGGTCTAGATAACCATTGAAGAAACGGTTTAATCCGCCAAATTTTGTTTTACCGAATTTCCGTGCCTGATGGTGTACTACCTTCTCGGCTATCTTAGGAAAACCTGCATTCTTTGCCAGATAGGGGATATAGCGGTGCATTTCACCGTATACTTCGATGTTCTTTACAACATCACGACGATAAGCTTTTAGTCCGCAGTTAAAGTCATGCAGATTCTTGATGCCTGAGACGGCACGTGCTGTGGCGTTGAATAGTTTGGTCGGAATGGTTTTTGATAACGGGTCATAGCGTTTTTGCTTGTATCCTGATACTAAGTCGTAGCCGTCTTCTGTAATCATTCTGTATAATTCCGGTATTTCGTCCGGGCTGTCCTGCAAGTCGGCATCCATTGTAATCACCACATCACCTTGCGCCTTTTCAAAACCACAATACAAAGCAGGGGACTTGCCGTAGTTCCGGCGGAATTTAATACCTTTTACGTTGTCCGATTCCGAGCGTAGTTTCTCAATCACTTGCCAGGAGTGGTCGGTGCTGCCGTCATTGACAAAAATAACTTCATAGTTGAAGTGGTTGGCATCCATTACACGTTGAATCCATGCGAATAGTTCCGGCAAAGATTCTTCTTCGTTATACAAAGGAATAACTACAGATATATCCATCTTTTATTCATTTTTCTTTTTACGCATCACGATCAATGCCGTAGGGATAGCCATTAGCATCCCGTAAAACATATTTTGTGATATCAGTTGAAATGTCATTTCCAGCGGGGTAAGTCCCGACAGTAAATCTATCGCTTCTTCAAATTGGTTTAGTGAGGTTGTCAGTTCGGGTCCGGCAGTTTCTTTGAACTGATTTAAGATGGAGCGGTATGCCTCGAATACGAACCCGCCATCTATATAGCGGAAGTAGATGTAATGCACTACCGCTACAAATAGAGAGGCGAACATATACATAAAGGTAGTGAATAGAAACGCACGTGAAAAAGTGATGCTTCCGCCACAATGCCGTTCTCTGAACTTTTTGGCAAATATGTATCCTAAAAAGGGTACTCCTATAGTTAAGACTATAAAAAGTAATTGTAGGAAAGGTATTCTCAATCCTAGTGGGAAGAGCATGAATTTGAAGGCCCATAAAAGACCCATGCCCGTACCATAGCGCATGGCGCATTCCTGCAAAGTCGGTTTATAATTCGTCATTCTTTATTAATAAGTGCACAAAAGTACTTCTTTTACGGGAATCCGTCCTATAGTTATGGGTGAAAAATGTATTTTTTCTGCTAAAATCAAAAAAAAGTATTCGAAAGTATTGTAGTTTTGAAAATAATGTCTACCTTTGCACTCGCAAAACAAAAATGGGTAAGTCCTATACGGCCAGCTCCTGATGAATCCTCCAGGGCTTGATCGCAGCAAAGGTAGTTGGTTGTAGCGGCGCGATATAGTAAGCTTACCCACCCGCCTCTTTAGCTCAGTTGGCCAGAGCACGTGATTTGTAATCTCGGGGTCGTTGGTTCGAATCCGACAAGAGGCTCAGAAAAGCGAGAAGGACGAAGAAATCTTCATTCTTCTCGCTTTTTTATTATATTTGCGCTGATATTAGTTTTAAGGTTGGTACAACCGTTATTTAAGAGTTCTTTTGTATGATAGAGTCACAGATTGCGGCAAGAGTATTGCCGTCTAAATGCCGTGAAGCGGTAAAGGTTCTTTTGCAGGAAGTGTACGGATATGAAGATTTCCGTAATTTAGAAGTTTATGATGACTTGTTCAAAGGTAAGGAAAAATTGCAATTGTCTCAAGGGCAATTAATTGAGGAAGTCATCATGGAAGCTGAAAAAGGGATCAAGGGTGATTCGTCTGTTCATAATTTGCTCCTGACTGCTCCGACCGGGGCTGGAAAATCATTGTTGTTTCAGCTCCCTGCCATTTATCTGGGTAATGAATATAAGCTTCTTACTCTTGTGGTTTCTCCGCTGAAAGCATTGATAGTGGACCAGGTTGAGGCGTTGCAGGAGTTAGGATATGAACGTGTGGCGTATGCTTCGTCCGATCTTTCACCTGAACAAAAGAACGAAGTATATCGTCGTGTCCGTGACGGGGAGGTTGATCTTTTTTATCTTTCCCCTGAATTATTGTTGGCGTATGATATTAGTTATTTCGTAGGTGAACGCCGCATTGGATTGGTAGTAGTTGACGAGGCTCATACCGTGACTACTTGGGGTAAAGAGTTCCGGGTGGATTATTGGTTTCTAGGGCGTCATCTGGAAGCTTTAAAGAATGCGTTGGGATATGTATTCCCTGTTTTTGCATTGACAGCCACTGCTGTGTGGAATCCCAAAGGTGGGAACGATATGATTTTTGATACCATCCGGTCGTTGCATCTTGCTCCGTGTGCCTTGTATGTGGGCACGGTGAAGCGTGAAAATATTGGCTTTGACATTACCGCCATGACCATAGAAGAGGGAGAGACCTACGATAAGGCCAAGCAACGTACTGTTGCCGCCCGGGTGGAGGATTTTCTGGACGGGCATAAGACTATTATTTATTATCCTTTTGCCGGAGGTATAGATATGAAACTGAAGACTTGGGTGTATCCGGCTAACTGGCATTGGGTGGCATCTTATTATGGTAAAAAGGATAAAGAGCAAAAAGCCGAAATTATACAAGCTTTTAAGGAGGGTGAGAAAAAAATAATCGTTGCTACGAAAGCTTTTGGCATGGGGGTGGATATCAGCGATATTGACCGTGTGTATCATGTGGCTCCATCCGGTACCTTTGTCGATTATATTCAGGAGATTGGCCGTGCAGCCCGTGATAAGAACATTTCTGGTGTGGCAGCGACGGACTTTAATGAACGCGACTTTTATTATATGAAACGCCTGCATTCTGCAGGTGCCATCTCCCAGGAACAGTTGGGGATGATTCTGAAGAAAGTATGGGAAATATATCTGATGAAAGGCTGTAGTGATGAAATGCAGATGTCTTTATCCGATTTTGAATTTGCAGTGAGGCTGCCTCGTAAAAAGAACAAGCTGGAATATGAATCGGATTTGGAGCAAGTCATCAAGACGGCTTTGTTATGGATAGAAGAGGATCTGAGTTTCCGGCATGGCGGTTCTCCTGTTGAAATCAATTCACAGACTCTGTTTGCCGATGGCTATGTACAGGAAAAGACGGGTGATGCCGCTTTCCGTAAAAAATACAAGCAGTATATGGTTCCCGTGGAAGGGGTTGAAGGAGTCTATAAGGTGGCTTTTGAATCTTTGTGGGAAAATTGTTTCTCGGAGATGGGGTATCGTGAGTTTAAGCGCGATTTATACAATGGAAATCTCTTTGAGGGAGTTCGTGCGGCTGCTGTGGGTAAGCATGATGTCTTGTTAAAAGAGAGTGCAGCGGATATCTGCTTTAAGCTGGCAAGTCTCTTGAAGAGTTTGAAAGACTTACTGACGGTGAGTCTGTATGGTAATAAAGGAAAGTTCGAGGAGGACGATTTGCGTAGCATTTTTGCGGCGTACGATATGGATGTTCCTTCTGCCAAGCGTTTTATCACTTCTTTACTGGAGTCCAGGGTAGAGGAGGGCAGAAGTGTGAGTTACATCACTAGTGCCAAGAAGAAAGATGAAGACAAACTGATGTTTACCGTTACCCGTGGTTTTGATTTGTTGCTTTCCCGTTACCAGAAGTTGTGCACCCAGCGTATTACAGGGAAGAAAGGAGGCCGGCTGTTGTTCTATGTCACTCCGTTCTCCGATCTCAATATGCTGCTCAACTTGCTGTCTATGCTCAATGTGGTGGACTTTACCGTAGAGGGAGGGGTTCCTTCCGTTGGAGTGCGTGTCCATGATGCGGAGATATTGAAAAAGGAAGCTACCTCGGGGAGCTATCAGAATCGTGTGCTAGAGAATAATGAGAAAATATTCCAGGAACAGATAGAGTTGTTCCGGCTGTTCTTTGGCAATACGAAGTTAAGTGACGAGCAGCGATGGGAATTTATAGAGGATTATTTTACGGGGATGAGTTTGGAGGGATTGAAAGAAAAATATTCTTGTGTTGTGGAATGCCGGCTGTGTAAGGTCTGAAATACCGTATGATTTTCACGGCTCGATAAAGACAGCTGAGGCGGCAGAAAGCTATATTGTCAATTGCATGTGGAAAAAACTCGGGCAAGAGGAAGAGTGGACTGTATATTGGAAACAAAGGATTATGTATATATATTTGAGCTTAAACTGGATAGTACGGCTGCTGAAGCTTTACAGCAGATAGAGGACAAAGGATATGCTAAGCCTTATCTGACAGATACGTGCAAAGTTACGGGAATTGGTATCAGTTTTTCATCGGAAACCATGACGGTGGAGGAATGGGAGGAAAAACATTGTAACCCTGTTGTGATTAAATAATAGTGCAAAAATATGCCTCAAGCCGGAATCATCACGATCCGTCTTGAGGCATTCTTCGTTTATGGAATTTGGGATACAAACCGCTTACGCTTTAAAATTGCGTGCTATTTTTTTATATCCATATACGGCACGGTTGCCCAATTCTTCTTCAATGCGGAGCAACTGGTTGTATTTCGCCATACGGTCGCTACGGCTCAGTGAACCGGTTTTAATCTGTCCGCTATTGGTGGCTACGGCGATATCCGCAATGGTAGCATCTTCCGTTTCACCGGAACGGTGGCTGGTCACAGTGGTATAGCCGTTACGTTGAGCCATCTCAATAGCATCCAGAGTTTCGGTCAGCGAACCGATCTGATTTACTTTTACTAGGATAGAGTTTGCACAACCTTCACTGATTCCTTTTTCCAGGAACTTCACATTGGTAACGAACAGGTCATCACCTACCAGCTGGCAGCGATTGCCCAGACGCTCGGTTAGCATGCGCCATCCTTCCCAGTCGTTTTCTGCCATACCATCCTCTATCGAATCAATGGGGTAGTCCCAACTCAATTTTTCCAGATAAGCAACCTGTTCGGCGGCACTGCGCTTTTCCCCTTTTGGGCCTTCAAACTTGGTATAGTCATAGATGCCGTCATGATAGAATTCGGAAGAAGCACAATCCAAGCCGATGGTGATATGTTTAAACGGTTCATATCCGGCAGCTTCGATAGCGGCAAGGATACAATTCAAAGCATCTTCGGTGCCATCCAATGCAGGGGCAAAACCACCTTCGTCTCCTACGGCTGTACTTAGTCCGCGTTTTTTCAATACCTCTTTTAAAGCATGGAATACTTCTGCGCCCATCCGCAAGGCCTCACGGAATGTTTTAGCACCGACAGGACGAATCATAAATTCTTGAAAAGCGATAGGGGCATCGCTGTGTGAGCCTCCATTAATGATATTCATCATTGGAACAGGCATGATATAGGTGTTTGTTCCGCCAATATATCTGTAAAGAGGAATATCCAAATAATTGGCTGCAGCTTTTGCCACGGCTAGGGATACACCCAAAATAGCATTTGCGCCCAGTTTTGATTTAGTTGGAGTTCCATCCAGATCAAGCATGGCTTTGTCAATACCACGTTGGTCCATAGAGTCCATTCCTTTCAATGCCGGAGCGATAAGAGTATTTATATTTTCTACAGCTTTTAATACGCCTTTGCCTCCGTAACGGGTCTTGTCGCCATCACGTAATTCCAAAGCCTCATGTTCACCGGTTGACGCACCCGATGGGACAGAGGCACGGCCCATAATCCCTGATTCCAATATAACATCCACTTCCACAGTGGGATTACCACGTGAGTCCAAAATCTCTCTTCCTTTAATCTCTGCTATTTTCATATAGTTCTAATTTTATAAGATGGTTTTATTTTAATAACAATAGAGAAGCCGGATTTGTTGAGGTACTAGGGAAAGTTTTTTCATGATATTTACTTTTTTATTTCTTTCCACAGAGTACATCCGTCTTTATTTTTCGTCTCCCTTTAATAAAAGCTAGAGATCAATATGAAAATAAAATGGATAGTGGGGGGGCTGTTATGGGCAAGTTCTTACTTGCAGGCTGCCGCACAAGAATATAAACTGTGGTATGATGAACCCGCTCAAGTTTGGACTGAAGCACTTCCGCTGGGTAACGGGCGGTTGGGAGCGATGGTATTCGGCAATCCCGGTGTGGAGCATATCCAGTTGAATGAAGAAACTATTTGGGCAGGACGTCCCAATAATAATGCTAATCCCAATGCGTTGGAATATATTCCCAAAGTGCGCCAGTTGGTGTTCGAAGGAAAATATCTTGAAGCACAAACATTGGCTACTGAGAAAATAATGGCGAAAACCAATAGTGGTATGCCCTATCAATCGTTTGGCGATCTGCATATTTCTTTTCCGGGGCATACACGTTATTCCGATTACTATAGGGAACTGAGCCTGGACTCAGCTCGTACCATTGTACGTTATAAGGTGGACGGGGTGACTTATCAGCGTGAAACACTGACTTCGTTTGCTGATCAGGTAGTTATGGTGCGTCTTACTGCCAGCCAACCCGGAAAGATTACTTGTAATGCCAATCTTACTACTCCGCATCAGGATGTGATGGTCTCGACGGAAGGGGAGGAGGTTACCCTTTCGGGCGTATCTTCTTGGCATGAGGGGCTAAAAGGGAAAGTCGAATTTCAGGGACGTATGACTGCACGTAGTCAAGGAGGGACCCAGGCTTGTCGTGACGGAGTCTTGAGTATAGAAGGGGCGGATGAGGCTGTGATTTATATTTCCATTGCTACCAACTTTACTAATTATAAGGATATAACAGGTAACCAAGTGGAGCGTGCGAAGAACTATCTGCGCCGGGCTGTAAGTAAGGATTATGTGACATCACGTAAGGCACATGTTGATTTTTTCAAGCAATATATGGACCGTGTCTCTTTGGATTTAGGTATAGACAAATATGCAGGGGTAACCACTGATATGCGTGTGCAGAATTTCAAGGAAACGAAGGATGATTTTCTGGTAGCTACTTATTTCCGTTTCGGCCGCTATCTGTTGATTTGTTCTTCACAGCCGGGTGGGCAGCCTGCTAATTTGCAAGGCATTTGGAATGATAAATTATTTCCTTCCTGGGATAGTAAATATACTTGTAATATCAATGTTGAAATGAACTATTGGCCGGCCGAAGTGACGAATCTTAGCGAATTGCACGAGCCTTTGATACAGCTGATTCGTGAAGTGAGTGAAACAGGGCGTGAGTCAGCAAAGATTATGTATGGGGCGGATGGTTGGGTATTGCATCACAATACGGATATATGGCGTGTTACCGGAGCTATAGACAAGGCTCCGTCGGGATTATGGCCTACGGGTGGAGCTTGGCTGTGCCGTCATTTGTGGGAACGTTATCTTTATACAGGCGATATGGAGTTTCTCCGTTCGGCTTACCCTATCATGAAAGAAGCCGGTAAGTTTTTTGATGAAATAATGGTGAAGGAACCGTTACATAACTGGTTGGTGGTATGCCCGAGCAATTCTCCGGAGAATACTCATGCGGGCAGTAATGGAAAAGCGACTACGGCTGCCGGGTGTACTTTGGATAACCAACTGATATTCGATTTATGGAATCAGATAATCACTACCGCCCGATTATTGGGTACGGATGCTGAATTTGCCACCCATTTGGAACAGCGTTTAAAGGAAATGGCACCCATGCAGATAGGACGTTGGGGGCAATTGCAGGAATGGATGACAGATTGGGACAATCCGCAGGATGTGCACCGTCATGTGTCACACCTTTATGGTTTGTTCCCCAGTAATCAGATTTCTCCTTACCGTACTCCCGAATTGTTTGATGCGGCACGTACTTCGCTGATCCATCGTGGCGATCCGTCTACCGGATGGAGTATGGGATGGAAGGTATGTTTGTGGGCTCGTCTGTTGGATGGTGATCATGCTTATAAACTGATAACCGATCAGTTGACTCTCGTACGTAACGAGAAGAAAAAAGGAGGAACTTATCCTAATTTGTTTGATGCCCATCCACCTTTTCAGATTGACGGTAATTTTGGTTGTACAGCGGGTATCGTAGAAATGCTGATGCAGAGCCACGATGGTTTTATTTATTTACTTCCCGCATTGCCGGCGCAATGGAAAGAAGGAAGCGTGAACGGGATTATAGCTCGTGGAGGTTTTGAATTGGATTTGAGTTGGAAGAATGGTAAAGTGAGCCGGTTGGTGGTGAAATCCCGTAATGGGGGGAACTGTCGTTTGCGTTCTTTAAATCCGCTGGCAGGCAAAGGGCTGAGAACGGCAAAAGGGGAGAATCCGAATAAATTGTATGCCATACCCGAAATCTTGCAACCGATTATAAATAAAGAAGCGAAATTGAATAAAGTTGAGTTGAAAAAAACTTATCTTTATGATCTGGAAACCAAAGCAGGTGAAGAATATATATTCTTAGGTAAGTGATGATTCTTGCACTGATTGTAAGGATGAAAAATAGTAAAAAGAAGAAATATGAAAAGAACAGGATTAAACATTATTTGCTCATTGTTGCTGGTAGGTGGAATGTGTGCATGTACTGCCACTCCTAAACAGACCGAAGAAATCAAATGGAGCGAACGTATGGCTCAGTCGGAAATGCAACGTTTCCCTGAGCCTTGGATGATAGAAAAAGCGAAAAAGCCTCGTTGGGGCTATACGCACGGACTGGTGGTGAAATCCATGTTGGAGGAATGGAAACACACCGGTGACACAGCCTATTATAATTATGCAAAAATATATGCAGACAGTCTGATAGACACTGACGGTAAGATAAAGACCATGAAATATCTTTCTTTTAATATTGATAATATCAATGCCGGAAAGATTTTATTCGATTTTTATGAAAAGACGGGAGACGGGCGTTATAAGGTGGCGATGGATACTCTTCGTAAACAACTGACCGAACAGCCCCGTACCAGTGAAGGTGGCTTCTGGCACAAACTGATATATCCGCATCAAATGTGGCTGGATGGTATATTCATGGCTTCTCCTTATTTGGCTCAATATGGTAACGTATTCAAGGATACTACGGTCAATGCCGATATTGTGAATCAAATAAAGCTGATTGCCCGTAAAACGTATGATCCTAAAACCGGTTTGTTTTATCATGGTTGGGATGAGAGCAAGACACAAAATTGGGCAAATAAGGAAACCGGATGCTCACCCAATTTCTGGAGCCGCAGTATAGGCTGGTATGCCGCTGCCGTGGTGGATGTATTGGATTATATGCCGGCGCAGTTCGAAGGACGTGACAGTATAATGACGATCATAAATATGTTGGCCGAAGGTATTGTAAAATATCAAGATCCTGAAACAGGGGTATGGTGGCAGGTGACTGACCAAAATAACCGTAAAGGAAACTATTTGGAATCTTCTGCTTCATCGCTTTTTGTGTATTTCTTGTGTAAAGCAGTGAATAAAGGATATATTTCTTCGGAATATAAGATGGCTGCAGAACGTGGTTTTAATGGCCTGATCAAACAATTCATTAAAGAAGAACCTGATGGTTCGTACACTATTACCAACTGTTGTGCTGTTGCCGGATTAGGCGGTAAAGGAAACCGGGATGGAAGTTTTGCTTATTATATAGGTGAGCCGGTAATAGAGAATGATCCGAAGTCAGTAGGTTCCTTTATTTTGGCGGCTATTGAATATGAGAAAATGAAGTAGTAGGAATAATCTGAGAAAGATGAGGACATTTGTCAAAAAAGTCTTCATCTTTTCTCATAAGATCAAGAGCTTTTTAAAAAAGATAACCGCCTTTTTTAAAAAACATAAGGACCTTTTTTTAACACCTTGTTGTTTTGATAAAAGCTCTTGTTTAGAGATTGTTAATTAATTAATAAACGAATTTGAAAATACAATGATGAACAGACACGCATTACTTTCCTTATTGGCTTTATTGCTATGTTACTCTACTTCCTTGCCGGCGCAGAAAGCGAAAACGTATATTCCCTGGAAGAATGGCAAACTGGTGGTGTCCGAGGAGGGACGCTACCTGAAGCATGAAAATGGAGTACCTTTCTTCTGGTTGGGTGAAACTGGATGGCTGATGCCGCAACGCTTGAATCGTGACGAGGTTTCTTACTATCTGAATAAGTGCAAGGATGCCGGATATAACATGGTGCAGGTGCAGGTATTGAACGGTGTGCCTTCCATGAATATTTACGGTCAGTATTCCATGATAGACGGTTTTAATTTCAAGGATATCAACCGCAAAGGGATTTATGGATATTGGGACCACATGGACTATATTATTAAAAGTGCTGCTTCACGGGGCATCTATATAGGGATGGTATGTATTTGGGGAACTCCCGTGGAACAAGGGTTGATGAATGAAAAAGAAGCCGTGGCATACGGTAAATTTCTTGCGGAACGTTACAAGGATGAGCCGAATATTATTTGGATGATAGGAGGGGATATCCGTGGTGATAATAAGACGGAGGTATGGGATGCGTTGGCAAACAGTATCCGTAGCATAGACAAAGGTCATCTGATGACTTTCCATCCGCGTGGACGTACCACGTCGGCTACTTGGTTTAATGACCGCGAATGGCTGGATTTCAATATGTTCCAAAGCGGACACCGTCGTTACGGGCAGCGTAATGGTGATGGTGACTATCCTATCGAAGAGAATACGGAAGAAGATAACTGGCGTTTTGTGGAAGCCAGTCAGGCAAAGACTCCGTTGAAACCGGTAATTGATGATGAACCTATTTATGAAGACATTCCACAGGGACTGCATGATCCCAATGAAACCCGTTGGAATCAGCACGATGTGCGTCGTTATGCCTATTGGTCGGTATTCGCCGGATCATTCGGGCACTCATACGGTCATAATGATATCATGCAATTTATCCGTCCGGGATATGGAGCCTCTTTTGGTGCCGACGGACGCAAGAAAGCATGGTGGGATGCTTTGGAAGATCCCGGCTTCAATCAGATGAAATATCTGAAGAACTTGATGTTGACTTTTCCTTTCTTTGAACGTGTGCCCGATCAGAGTGTTATTGCGGGAACTAACGGCGAACGCTATGACCGTGCCATCGCTACCCGTGGAAATGACTATTTGTTGGTTTACAATTACTCAGGACGTCCTATGCAGATCGATTTGAGCAAAATCAGCGGTGCGAAAAAGAATGCATGGTGGTATAGCGCAAAGGACGGTAAGTTGGAATATATCGGTGAGTTTGACAGTAAAGTCACTTCTTTCCAGCATGATAGCGGTTATCTGAGCGGTAATGATCAGGTTCTGATTGTTGTGGATTCTGCAAAGGATTATGTGCAGAAAGCTTGGACAGCCTTGCCGGATGCCATACAGAAATGGAATAAGTAAGAAATATGCATATCATGAAAAAACAAGTATTATTAATCATTCTTTTGGCACTTCCGTTGTGGTTGAAAGCAGCGGATGTTTCGGTTACCGGCCTGCGTACCGAGCAGATGGTAGATCCCATGGGGCTGGATACTGCTGTCCCTCGTATGAGCTGGCGGCTGGAATCTTCTCAAAGAAATGTGATGCAGACCGCCTACCGGATTTTGGTTGCCTCTTCTCCTGAACTTTTAGCACAGGATAAAGGGGATTTGTGGGATTCCGGAAAAGTGGAATCCGATGCGTCCGTATGGATTCCTTATCAAGGGAAGCGTTTGAAAAGCAATCAGCGTGTTTACTGGAAAGTGAGAAGCTATACCAATCGAGGTGAGACAGAATGGAGCGAGCCTGCCCGATGGGGGATGGGACCTTTAGGTGAGATTCATTGGGGAGGACGATGGATAGGTTGGGACGCTGTGTTTGCATGGGATCGGGAAGATTCACACAGCCGTTTGAGCTCTCGTTATTTACGCACGGAATTTAAAACGCAAGCCAAGGAGATAAAGTATGCTACCCTTCATTTGTGTGGTTTGGGAATGTACGAACTGTTCATTAACGGTCAGCGGATAGGTGATCAGGTATTGGCGCCGGCTCCAAGTGATTATCGTCGTACTGTGCTTTACAATTCTTTTGATGTCACTAAACAGGTTGCCGGAGGAAATGCCGACAATGCCATCGGAGTGACCCTGGGCAACGGACGTTTCTACACTATGCGTCAAAATTACAAACCTTATAAGATTCCTACTTTTGGTTACCCCAAGTTACGTTTGAATCTGATTATAGAATATACCGACGGCAGTATACAGCGCATCAACAGTGATGAGAAATGGCGTTTGACGGCTCAAGGGCCTATACGTAGCAATAATGAATACGATGGTGAAATTTACGATGCCCGTATGGAATTGGGAAACTGGACACAGCCCGGTTATGATGATTCCAAATGGCTGAAAGCGCAACGTGTTTCATTGCCGTACGGTACACTTCGTGGCAATACCGCTCCCAACATGAAAGTGATGAAAACGCTGAAGCCGGCTGTCTTCAAGCAATATGGTAACCGTTATATGATTGATTTCGGTCAGAATATGGCAGGATGGGTGCGTATTAACATAGCGAAAGCCGCTGCGGGAGATACGATTTGCATACGTTATGCCGAACGGGTAAAGAATGACGGTACGGAACTGGATGTGGAAAATCTCCGCCATAGCCAGAGTACGGATTATTATATCTGCAACGGTAAAGAAAACAACACTTCCTGGAGTTCTCGTTTTTCTTATCATGGATTCCAATATGTAGAAGTGACAGGTTATAAAAATCTGAAAGCGGAAGATTTGGTTGCTGAAGTAGTATATGATGACTTGGAAGATAACGGTACTTTCGAATGTTCCAATGATATCATGAATCGGGTTTATCGGAATGCCTGGTGGGGGATTTCCAGTAATTATAAAGGAGTGCCTTTGGATTGTCCCCAGCGTGACGAGCGCCAGCCCTGGCTTGGCGACCATGCTATGGGAACGTGGGGGGAAAGTTTCATGTTCAATAATGGAAACACCTATGCCAAATGGGCGGATGACATCCGTGAAGCGCAGCGTGAAGACGGTTGTATTCCTGATATTTGTCCGGCTTATTACAATTATTATACATCGGAAATGACGTGGTCATCCACATTTCCGGTAATCTGTGATATGGTTTATGAACAGTTCGGCAATATCGAACCTATTCGTAAAAATTATGCCGCTATCAAGAAATGGATGCACCATATACGCAGTGAGTTCACTACAGAGGATGGAGTGATTAACGCCGATAAATACGGTGACTGGTGTATGCCTCCCGAATCACCGGAATTGATTCACAGTCAGGACCCTGCCCGCAAGACGGATGGAACGCTGATTGCTACAGCCTACTATTATAAGGTATCGCAAATGCTGGCCAAGTTCGCCCGTTTGCAAGGTTTGGAAGATGAGGCGAAGGAATTCGAGAAGGATGCAGCAAAAATTAAAGACTGCTTCAATGCCCGTTTCCTTACAGTTAAGAAGGGAACTTCTCCGGTACAAATGCCCCATGTTCTTTATCCCGACAGCATATTCTATGGTAACAATACAGTGACGGCTAATATCCTGCCACTGGCTTTCGATATGGTGCCTGAGGCCTATAGGGAAGAAGTGGAAAAAAATGTAATAACAGGCATTATTACCCGGAATAAAGGTCACATCAGCAGTGGGGTGATAGGTATGAACTGGATGATGCGTGAGCTTACCCGTATGGGGCGTGGCGATGTTGCTTTCTTGTTGGCAAGCAACAAAACTTATCCCAGTTATGGCTATATGATAGAAAAGGGAGCTACTGCCATTTGGGAATTGTGGAACGGTGATACCGCCAATCGTTGGATGAACAGTTGTAACCATGTGATGATATTGGGTGATCTATTGACTTGGTATTTCCGTGATTTAGCCGGATTTAATCCGGCACAGCCCGCTTACAAACAAATCATCTTTAAACCGGATTTTTCCATCCAAGAGTTGAGTTATGTCAAAGCTTCGCATAACACTTTATATGGTAAGATGATTAGTAATTGGAAGAAAACTCTTACGCATCTGGAATGGGATATCACGATTCCTTGTAATACTACTGCATTGGTTTATCTTCCTACCTTGGACGAGAAGGCGGTAAAGGATAAGGACGTTACCTTTGTACGTCGGGAAGGCAACTCTACCGTATGGAGTGTTCCTTCGGGAAACTATCATTTTTCGGTTAGTATGGATCCATCTTTAGGTAAAAACCGTGCAGGTATCGTGGAAGATCAGTTTTTATACGAGCAAGCTTCTTTTCCCGAATGTCATGGCGCTACTATTGTGGAATTGAAGAACGGAGACCTGGTAGCTTCTTTCTTTAGAGGTACTAAAGAGCGTAATCCGGATTGTTGTATCTGGGTATGTCGCAAGCCGAAGGGTGCGACGGAATGGAGCGCACCTTATCTGGCTGCCGACGGGGTGTTTAGTCTGGATGATCCGCAAGCTGTTTTGGCGGGCATTACAGCAGAATCCACTCCGGCGGATGCCGGCCCCGTGGCTTCTACGTTTAAAGGGGATAAGTCCCGGGCACGCCGCAAGGCTTGTTGGAATCCTGTGCTTTTCCAAATACCCGGCGGAGATTTAATCCTGTTCTATAAAATAGGATTGAAAGTAGCCGATTGGAGTGGTTGGCTGGTACGTTCTAAAGATGGTGGAAAAACTTGGAGCCAACGTGAACCGTTGCCAAAAGGTTTCTTAGGTCCTATTAAAAATAAGCCGGAGTATGTGGATGGCCGTATTATTTGTCCTTCCAGTACAGAAGGTGATGGAGGATGGCGTATCCATTTTGAAATTTCGGATGATAAAGGAAAGACTTGGAAGATGGTAGGTCCTGTAGAGGCGGAAATGAGTGTGCCTACTGCTTTGCGTAAGGCAAATGCAGCCAATGTAGACGATCAGGAAGGCGGTGAAGCCATAAAAGGAGAAGGCGAGAAGCCTATTTATGCTATCCAGCCCAGCATTTTGCGTCATAAGGATGGGCGTTTGCAGGTGCTTTGCCGTACACGTAACGCACAGATTGCTACTTCATGGAGCAGTGACAACGGTGAAACATGGAGTAAAGTTACCTTGCTTGATGTTCCCAATAATAATTCGGGTACGGATGCCGTAACAATGAAAGATGGTCGTCACGTATTGATTTATAATGATTTCAGTACATTGCCGGGCACTCCGAAAGGGCCGCGTACACCGTTGTGTGTGGCGGTTTCGGATGATGGCATTCACTGGAAGAATGTAATGACATTGGAAGACAGCCCTATCAGCCAATATTCTTATCCGTCCATCATTCAGGGCAAGGATGGCAAACTCCATGCCGTATATACCTGGCGCCGTCAGCGTGTGGCTTATAAAGAGTTGGATTTGAGCAAACTGAAATAATACAATTGTGGATAAAGGAATTCTTTGATAGAGAGTATTGGAGAATTTGAAAAAAACGGGTGTCTGAAATGAAAATCAGATACCCGTTTTTTTGAAAACAGACTCCCATTATCCGCCAATGAAAGCTCTTTCTAAAGATACAGAATATGAAATAATTATAAATAGAGTACAAACGTTTCTTATTATCGTCCTCTCTTTATAAAGAAAAGAATAAGTGACAGATTATTATGAAGAGCATTAGACTACTACTTTTACTGGCTTCCGGAGTAACTACGGGAGCATTTGCCCAATCGGGCGGGCTGACGGATATGAGCCAAAGTCGTTTTGCCAAGATGGCCAATACGGAATTAGGTGCTGTGCATTGGACAGATGGCTTTTGGGGCGACCGTTTCAATGTATATAGCCATACCTCCTTGCAAAATATGTGGGATACATGGAACAATCCCGATGTTTCGCATGGTTTCCGTAACTTTGAAATAGCTGCCGGTGTTTGCGAAGGCGAACATTGGGGACCTCCCTTTCATGATGGTGATATGTATAAATGGATGGAGGGAGTGGCTTCCGTGTATGCCGTCACGAAAGATCCCGAATTGGATAAACTGATGGACCACTTCATTGAACATGTGGTGAAAGCCCAGCGTGCGGACGGTTACATCCATACCCCTGTCATCATTGAGGAAAAGAATAAGGGGATTGACACTCATTCGGAAAAACAGCAACAGACGGTAATTGGTACCAAAGTAGGCGGTGAGGACGAGAAAGGTGCATTTGCCAATCGTCTGAATTTTGAAACCTACAATTTGGGACATCTGATGATGGCAGGTATTATTCATCGCCGTGCCACCGGAAAGACTACTTTATTCGATGCTGCCGTAAAAGCGACGGACTTCCTCTGTCATTTTTATGAAACCGCTTCTGCGGAACTGGCAAGAAATGCTATTTGTCCCTCCCATTATATGGGCGTGGTGGAAATGTACCGTGCTACAGGGAATCCCCGTTATCTGGAACTTTCCAAGAATCTGATTGATATCCGTGGAATGGTGGAAAATGGCACCGATGATAATCAGGACCGTATTCCGTTCCGTCAGCAATACAATGCGATGGGACATGCCGTGCGTTCCAATTACCTGTATGCCGGTGTGACCGATGTGTATGCCGAAACAGGAGAAGACCAACTGATGAAAAACCTGACCAGCATCTGGAAAGACATTGTGACCCGCAAGATGTATGTTACAGGAGCGTGCGGTGCGCTGTATGACGGTACTTCGCCGGATGGTACCTGCTATGAGCCGGACAGTATTCAGAAAGTACACCAAAGCTATGGCCGTCCTTATCAGTTGCCTAATAGTACGGCGCATAACGAGACCTGCGCCAATATCGGCAATATGCTTTTCAACTGGCGTATGCTGGAAGTGACGGGCGATGCCAAATATGCGGATATTGTGGAAACTGCCCTCTATAACAGTGTGTTGAGTGGTGTCAGTCTGGATGGAAAGAAATATTTCTATACCAACCCGTTGCGCATCAGTGCGGATTTGCCATACACACTTCGCTGGCCTAAAGAACGTACCGAGTATATCAGCTGCTTCTGTTGTCCGCCTAATACGCTGCGCACCGTTTGTCAAGCCCAGAACTATGCTTATACGGTGACTCCGAATGCGGTATATTGCAATTTGTATGGAGCGAATACACTGGCTACAACTTTGAAGGAAACGGGAAAGATCGGGCTGATGCAAGAAACGGAGTATCCGTGGGAAGGTGCTGTGAAGCTGACTGTTACCGAAGCTCCGAAACCATCAAAAAAGAAAGCATTCTCTTTGTTCCTCCGTGTTCCGGACTGGTGCGAGAAAGCAACTTTGAAGGTAAATGGTGAACCGGTGCAAGGAACTTGGAAAGCGAATACATACGCCGAGGTAAACCGCATCTGGAAGAAAGGGGACTGTGTGGAATGGGTGATGGATATGCCTGTAAAATTGCTGGAAGCAAATCCGTTGGCCGAAGAAATCCGTAACCAGGTAGTGGTAAAACGTGGCCCGTTGGTATATTGTTTGGAAAGTATGGATATAGAAGGCGGACATAAGATAGATAATGTGCTGATACCTGCCGATATCCGGTTGACCCCGAAAAAAATAATCATTGAAGGCAGTCCGATTGTCGCGTTGGATGGTACTGCCCGTCTGGTTGATGAGGTATCGTGGAAAGATACATTGTACCGCGAGGTAGGAAAGGCCGACAAACCGGTCAATATCCGTCTGATTCCTTATTATGCATGGGGAAATCGCGGAAAGGCTGAAATGACGGTATGGATGCCTTTGGCGCGGACTAATCACTAACCACTTACTCCTAATGATTTACAAATGAAAAAAATATTCATAACCACTACTGCGCTGCTGATAGCTTGTACACTATCAGCAGCCGATTTGTTCGTATCTCCGAAAGGTAATGACCGGAATCCGGGTACCAAAGACTCTCCGAAGGCCACCCTTACAGCCGCATTGCGTCAGGCAAGGGAACTTCGTCGTCTTAATGATGAGAGTCTAAAAGGTGGCATCACCATTCATATGGAGGCAGGTGATTACCATCTGTACGAACCCGTCTTTATTCGTCCCGAGGACAGCGGGACGGAAGCTTCACCTACAGTCATCACTTCGGATGGAAATGCCATTCTGAATGGTGGGGTGGAAATCAGAAACTGGAAGAAGCAAGGAAAGTTGTGGGTAGCCGATGTTCCTATGTTTAACGGACGTCCGCTGGATTTCCGGCAACTGTGGATCAATGGACAAAAGGCTGTTCGTGCAAGGGATGTGGCAGACTTTGAAAAGATGTATCGCATCATCAACAACGATCCCCAAAACGAAATACTGTGGGTACCTGCCGCTGCTGTAAAGAAAATACAGAAGGCCCGATATGCCGAAATGGTCCTTCATGAAATGTGGTGTGTGGCAAATCTCCGTATCAAGTCGGTCGAAATACAGGGAGACAGTGCCGCCGTGCGTTTCCATAATCCTGAAAGTCGCATCCAGTTTGAACATCCGTGGCCGCGTCCTATGGTGACTAAGGATGGTCACAACTCGGCTTTCTATCTGACCAATGCCATGGAATTGCTGGATGAACCCGGCGAGTGGTATCATGACATTGAAAGCCGTAAAATATATTATTATCCTCGGAAAGGAGAGAAGATAAGCAAAGCCGTAGTTCCCGGCATCGAAACTTTAGTATGGGTGGAAGGAACTATAGACCGTCCGGTAAAGCACATTCGTTTTGACAATGTTACTTTCCAATATACCACCTGGATGCGTCCCTCTTTGCAAGGTCATGTTCCTCTTCAGGCAGGTATGTACATGACAGACGGGTATAAAATCCGTCCTTCTATGATTCGTAAGAACAATCATAAGCTGGATAATCAAGGTTGGTTGGGACGTCCGGCATCGGCAGTCGTAGTCAAGGCTGCCCAGGATATTGATTTCGAGAAGTGCCGTTTCCAGCATTTGGGCTCTACAGGTATTGATTATGAATGGGCCACCGGTGGAGGACGTATAAACGGTTGTCTTTTCCGTGATATTGCCGGAAACGGTATTGTGGCGGGTAGTTTCAGTCCTGCCGCTCACGAAACACATCTTCCATACGATCCTGCCGACCGTCGTGAGGTCTGTACCGGACTAACCATTTCCAACAATTATATCAATGATGTGACCAATGAAGACTGGGGTACCTTGGGCATTTGCGCCGGTTATGTAAGTGATATCAATATCGAACACAATGAAATCAGTGATGTATCCTATTCGGGCATCAGTTTGGGATGGGGATGGACACGTACAGTAAACTGTATGCGCAATAACCGCGTGCACGCCAATCTGATTCATCACTATGCCAAGCACATGTATGATGTAGCCGGTATTTATACATTAGGTTCACAACCTCATAGCTGGATTACGGAAAATTGCGTTTCTAACATTTTTTCACCCGGTTATGCACACGATCCCAATCATTGGTTCTATCTTTACACCGACGAAGGATCTTCATTTATCACCGTCAAGGACAACTGGACGGAAGGAGAGAAGTTTCTGAAGAACGCCAATGGTCCGGGTAATACATGGGAAAACAATGGTCCGATGGTGAACGACAGTATCAAGGCAAATGCCGGACTGACAAAGGAATATAGCTATTTGAAGGAAAAATAAAACGTGATACCATTATGAAAAACAGACTTGCCACTTTAGTCGGAGCACTTGCATTGAGTGCTGCCGCCTCCGCCCAGACCTGGATCTGGTATCCGGGTGATTATGAAATATGGCTGGGCAACCAGATGAACAACCGCCGTACGGAACGCGGTGCTTTTTTCCCTCCCTTCTGGAAAACAGACAGCCATTATGTGGTAGTGGAATTCAGCAAGAAATTGGACCTGGCGGAACCTGAAGAGATCTTCATTGCCGCCGAAGGAAAATACAATGTGAAATTGGATGGCAAACTGCAATTCGGTATGCCCTCCACCTTGAAACTCCCCGCAGGAAAACACAGTCTGAACATCAAAGTGTGGAATCAGTCCACTCCCCCCACTATTTATGTGAAAGGAAAAACCGTAAATACGGACAAAACTTGGAAAGTAACCTACGAGGATAAAGAATGGATAGACGAAAGCGGAAAAGCCAGTGATACTTCTGCTACCGTTTATATGGATGCAGGGTGTTGGAACTTTGACGGAGCCACCCAACTGCCTTCCAAGTTTTCATTGGTTAGAAAACCGATGAAAGCAGTTTCCTCCACTCCCCGGAAAGAGGGGGTATTGTACGACTTCGGAAAAGAAACCTTTGGTTATATCACTCTGAAAGATGTAAAGGGAAAAGGAACGATCCATATCTATTACGGTGAAAGTCCTGAAGAAGCCTTGGATACGGAATATTGCGAAACATTGGACAAATTGCTGGCAGAGCCGGGGCAAATAACCGATCTGGCCATCCGGAATACACGGAAACTATACGATGAATATACTTTAGACAATAGCAAGGCTTTCCGTTATGTCTATGTCACTTGCGATCCGGGAGTAACGATGCAGGACGTTTCCATGCAATACGAATACCTGCCCGAAGAGTACCGGGGCTCATTCAAATGTAATGACGAAGAGCTGAACCGCATTTGGGAAGTAGGAGCGTACACCATGCACCTTACTACCCGTGAATTCTTTATCGACGGCATCAAGCGCGACCGTTGGGTATGGAGTGGCGATGCCATCCAGAGTTATCTGATGAACTACTATCTGTTCTTCGATAATGAAACCGTGAAACGTACCATTTGGCTGCTTCGTGGAAAAGACCCTGTGACCAGCCACAGCAATACCATTATGGACTACACCTTCTATTGGTTTCTCAGTATTTACGATTATTATATGTATTCTGGTGACAAAGACTTTGTAACCCAACTCTATCCGCGTATGCAAAGCATGATGGACTATGTATTGGGACGTACCAACGCCAACGGTATGGTGGAAGGTATGACCGGTGACTGGGTATTCGTAGACTGGGCAGACGGTTATCTGGACAAGAAGGGCGAACTCTCCTTTGAGCAAGTCTTGTTCTGCAAAAGTTTGGAAACCATGGCGCTTTGTGCCAGTCTGGCCGGCAATACGGCAGACAAAACCAAGTATGAGAAACTGGCTTCCGCTTTACGTTCCAAGCTGGAACCCGCTTTCTGGAATGAGCAGAAACAAGCGATGGTACACAACCGTATTCAGGGAAAGCAGAGTGAGTCCGTTACCCGTTACGCCAATATGTTCTCTGTCTTCTTCAATTATCTGAATGCCGATAAACAGCAGGCCATCAAACACTCCGTATTGCAGAATGACAGTATTTTGAAAATCACCACTCCTTATATGCGTTTCTATGAACTGGAAGCGCTGTGCGCCTTGGGCGAACAAGAATCGGTAATGAAAGAAATGAAAGCCTATTGGGGCGGTATGTTGAAAGAAGGAGCTACCAGTTTTTGGGAGAAATACAATCCCGAAGAAACAGGTACCCAGCATTTGGCCATGTACGGACGTCCATACGGCAAGAGCCTCTGCCATGCATGGGGAGCCAGCCCCATCTATTTGTTGGGCAAATACTATCTGGGAGTAAAACCCACCAAACCCGGTTACGAGGAATACTCCGTCACCCCTTGTCTGGGCGGGTTGAAATGGATGGAAGGAACAGTACCTACTCCATACGGCAATATCCATATCTATATGGATAAGAAAGTAATCCGTATCAAGTCCGACGGCGGAAAGGGAATACTGAACATTCCAACCCGGAAAGGAATGAAAGCCATGACCATAGAACCCGGAAAAGAACAAGTATTCAAATACTAATGGTATAGATCAAAAAAAGGTGATACCTACCTTCCCAGGCGGGTATCACCAACACTACTTCGTAAGTTTCCGTTATCCGCTGATAACAGTACTTACCTCTGATCTAACATTAGTTTTCTTATGGGCTTCCCCCTGTATCACTACATTCGGAAGCGGGGATTCTACATCTTGGAAAAAAGTATCTTCCAAAAGCTTCGCTTTTTATTTTCTTCTTTATTATCTGAACTTTGATAAATATCTTCGTATCCCCATTTGTCATGGATCATTCTGTAAATCATCCCCCATTCGGGCAGTCCTCCCAGATTGCGGTCATCAATAAACAAATCCGCCTTCAGTTTTCTGGAATAATGATCACTTTCCAGGGTTTCTTCCGCATAATTGCTGTTTACGGCATAAAATTCCAATCCACGCTCCCGGCAGAAATCCACGGCCTCCTGTAATAATTTACCTTCCCGTACACTCCACAGAATAAGGCGGTGTCGTTCCTGTTGTAATTTTTTCAGCGTTTCTATGGCAAAGGGTAGTTCCCTGCCTATTTCGGGATATTTATGCTCCACTATTGTGCCGTCAAAATCAACTGCTATAATCATTCCTTATGCTTTCGAAAATTCTTTAATACGCTGCTCCTCTGCCAGTTTGCATATCAGCAGGGTTCCCTCTTTCTCGGCTATGATATATCCGTCCAGTCCTTGTATCACCGCTTGTTTCAAATGCGGTGTGTGTACAATGCAGTTATTACATTCATACAATCGGATATTTTCGCCTACGATGGCATTGTTCCGGTTATCTTTGGGCAGCAAGGAATGTAATGAGCCCCAACTGCCCAGATCAGACCATCCGAACTCTGCCGGCAATACATAAATCCGTTCCGCTTTTTCCATTACGGCATAATCTATGGATATACTTTCACAAGTAGGGAACAGCTCTTCTATGGTTTCTTTTTCCCTTTCGGTATAGAACTCCGGATAAATCCTGTCGAACACCTCGGCGATGCCCGGTGCATAACGGCGTATAGCCTCTTCTATGGTTTTTACATTCCATACAAAAATCCCTGCATTCCAGAAATAATTCCCGGCGTCCACATATTGCTGTGCCGTTTTCAAATCCGGTTTCTCTTTGAATTCATCCACTTTCCTTATATCCTGATCCACCTCTTCTCCTGCGGCTATATATCCGTATCCCGTTTCCGGACGGCAAGGTTTGATACCTATGGTTACAATGGCCTTGCTTTGATCTGTCATCAGCAGTGCCTTGGCTATCGCCCGGCGGAATTCATCCGTATTGATAACCAATGCATCCGCAGGAGTCACTACAATATTGGCGTGAGGGTGGTGTTTTTTGATTTTCCAGCAAGCGTATGTGATGCAGGGTGCCGTGTTACGTGCAACCGGCTCCGTCAGTATATGATGAGGCGGCACAGATGGCAATTGTTTCCTTACTGTCTCCTTGTACTTTTCCGAAGTCACTATCCATATATTATCCGGAATGCACAACCCTTGAAAGCGTTCTACTGTCAGTTGGATCAGGCTTTTGCCACATCCCGTCACATCAATGAACTGTTTGGGACATTCCGGCGTACTCATGGGCCAGAAGCGGCTTCCTATGCCGCCTGCCATGATAACGATATGAGTTTCCATAACGCGTATGTTCTTTATTTCTTTTTATATTCCAGATACCATTGGTACATCTTGTGCACCCCTTCCTCTATGTCTATTTTGTGATGCCATCCCAATTCGTGCAATTTGGTCACATCAGTCAGTTTGCGCATGGTGCCGTCCGGTTTCTCCGGATTGAATGTAATGTTGCCTTTATATCCCGTCTCCTTTACTATCAGATGAGCCAGGCCGGCGATGGAGATTTCTTTTCCCGTACCGATGTTGATGTGGCAGTTGCGTATCTCTTTTGTGCCGGGACGGTAAGTATCTTTAAAGTCCACATGCTCCATGATGAATACACTGGCATCCGCCATTTCCTCACTCCATAAGAATTCGCGCAGTGGCGTGCCTGTTCCCCACAGTTCCACCCCGTCCTTGCTGATACCGTAGCTTTTCAGGATAGCCAGTATCTCCTCTGTTCTGCTCTCTCCGTTTATACCTTCCACCGGACGCATGTCCAGATCATAGCGTATGTTCTCCCAGTTATCTTCGTTCAAGCATTTGGCAAGATGTATTTTCCGGATCATGGCAGGCAGCACATGGCTGCGTTCCAGATTGAAATTATCATTGGGACCATACAGGTTCGTAGGCATAACAGCGATATAGTTAGTACCATATTGCAAGTTGAAACTCTCGCACATTTTCAGACCCGCTATTTTGGCGATGGCGTATGGCTCATTCGTATATTCCAGCGGGGAGGTGAGGAGAGCATCCTCCTTCATAGGCTGTTGTGCGTCTCTGGGATAAATGCAGGTACTTCCCAGAAACAATAATTTCTTCACTCCGTGACGGAAGCTTTCTCCTATCACGTTCTGTTGTATTTGCAGGTTCTTATAGATAAAGTCCGCCCTGTATGTACTGTTTGCCATGATACCTCCCACGTGGGCGGCGGCAAGGATTACATAGTCCGGTCTTTCTTGGTCAAAGAAGTCCTTTACGGCAACCCCGTCCAGTAAGTCCAGTTCCTTGTGACTTCTGCCGGTCAGGTTGGTGTAGCCTTTTTCTTGCAGGTTACGCCAAATAGCGGAGCCCACGAGTCCGTGGTGCCCTGCTATATAAATTTTGGCTGATTTCTCCATTGAAATTTTAACTAATGATTTAACAGCTTGCTTTAAGATGGAGTTTCTTCACGAATTTCATATCGTGTTTCACCATGATTCCCACCAGTTCCTCAAATGAAGTCTTGCGGGGATTCCATCCCAGTAACGTTTTGGCTTTGGTAGGATCTCCCAGTAATTGTTCCACCTCTGCCGGGCGGAAATATTTGGGATCCACCTCTACCAGCACCTTGCCTGTAGCTGTGTCAATACCCTTCTCGTTCACACCTTCACCTTCCCAGTGCAAGTCGATGCCCACTTCCTTGAAAGCAAGGGTGGCAAATTCGCGTACAGTGTGATATTCTCCGGTGGCGATAACAAAGTCTTCGGGCGTATCGTGTTGCAGAATCAGCCACATACATTCCACATAGTCTTTGGCGTATCCCCAGTCGCGCAGGGAATTCAGATTTCCCAAGTACAGTTTATCTTGGAATCCTTGTGCGATGCGTGCTGCCGCCAGGGTAATTTTCCGGGTAACAAAAGTTTCGCCCCGGCGTTCACTTTCGTGATTGAACAAAATGCCGTTTACGGCAAACATGCCATAGCTTTCGCGGTAATTCTTGGTTATCCAGAAACCATATTGCTTGGCTACTCCGTATGGAGAACGGGGATAGAAAGGAGTTGTCTCTTTCTGAGGAACTTCCTGTACCAGTCCGAAAAGTTCCGAAGTAGATGCCTGATAAATCTTGGTTTTCTTTTCCAGTCCCAATATACGTACCGCCTCCAGCATACGCAGCGTACCTACCGCATCCGCTTCCGCTGTGTATTCGGGCACATCGAAGCTTACTTTTACATGGCTTTGTGCGGCCAGATTATAAATCTCGTCAGGTTGTACAGACTGTATGATGCGTATCAGTGAGCTGCTGTCCGTCATATCCCCCCAATGCAGGTTCACCAGTCGGTTCTGCTTCATATCCCGCACCCATTCGTCCAGATACAGATGTTCTATACGTGCGGTGTTGAATGAAGAAGAACGTCTCAGGATACCATGTACTTCGTATCCTTTTTCTATCAGGAACTCGGCCAGGAACGAACCGTCCTGACCTGTGATACCTGAAATCAATGCTACTTTTTTACTCATATTTTGTATTAATTGAAAAGACTGTTTTAGCCTATAGAGCCACCACCATGCATACTTGAACTTTGGTTGGTATAAACAAATTCCACTCCCAGATAATGTTTAACTTTTACAGTAACCTTTTTACCGGCAATAGAGAAAGTGTACTCTTTTTCTACATATTTGGCTTTGCAAGAGAAATACAGAATATAGTCACCGCTTACGTGGGCTGTAAAGGTCTTGTTTACGGTGTATACACCTTCCGATCCACCTTCTTGTGCGGCTATGGCAGCTTTCACCAATGAAAGAGCGCCTTCATCCAGTCCGGATGCAGAGATTTCCCATCCTAATTTGGCAGTATAAGGAATATCATAAGTAGTAGCGCTCATATTTCCTGCGTTACTGTAGCTGTCTTCTTTCAATATTTCATCGTTCTTGGTTTCGCTGACATTCTTTTCACTCTTTACACGGATAGAATAATCCTTATTCAGTGAACTTCCCTTTTTGATGGCAGCTATGTAGCTGTTGGTCGCTTTATCAAAAGCGGCGTCGGCATATTTCTTCCAGTCACCGATAGCACGTGCGTTAGTCTTTTCGTATACCTCTACTTCGTCAAAATAATAATCGCTGGAACTAGCATTGGCTACAGACAAGGTAACATCCTGATTTAAGGCTGCATCCTGGCTGGAACTGATAGCAATATTAGTCATGGGAATCGCTTCTTCCTTACTGCCCGGAGTCACATCGGTTGCAACAGCTTCCAGATACGGAGTAAGAGTTACATCGGTAGCGGTTGATACGGCACCGGCGGGAATAGTCAAGACGGTCTGGGCATCTTCTGTTTCCCCTTCTCCTTTTTCTGTAATCACTTTATCACTTTCAGGATCAACAGCTACAGCCACGCCTTCCTTGCTCATAGTCACGTTCAGTGTTACTAGACTTCTGTTGGTAGCGTTGTTAGCTATTTCTACTGATGCGTCAGAAACAGTTCTATATCCCTCCTTGGCAAAGCTCACCGTATAAGTTTTCTTATCTTTTACCGTCAGTGAATATTGACCGTTTTCGTCTGTGGTTGCGGTAGCCTCTCCCGCTGTTACGCTGACTCCGTCCAGTGCGGCATTATCCGCTACTACTTTACCTTCAATGTAATATTCCACATTTTCGCTTACAGGGTCAACTACAATTTCCGGTTCTTTGTCGTCATCCCCGCAGCTTATTAACCCCAAACTTGCTACAAACAGTAGCAAACCTGTTTTAAAAAACTTGCTTGTTCTCATTTTTCTTCGTTTTTAAAAATTAGTAATCTATTTATTTGCTTCCTTTATCAGGAAATAGCGTATATATTCCGGTTGGAAAAACCGGTTACTCCGGTTCTCATCAGGTCGGGTGCGATAAGTTTCCCCCATTTTTTCATCCGCATATCTGCCCCAGGATTCCATACTGTATTCCATGGCAAAATAATCCGCTTGCCTGACACGCACTCCCCGGTTACGGCTCCACTTCTTGCCGGGCAGAGGGATGGCAAAATGGAATCCTCCGTTTATTTCCCCATCGGTATACATTCCATACACGCCGATGGCATATTCTCCGAAATGGCGGGTGCAGTCGCCTCTTACTCCATAATCCCCATATAGATAACGTGCAGCCTGCAAATCAAATTGCAAATTGAAGCGAGGTTCATACACAGATGCTTTCAGTGCGGCGTTCATCCGCAGTTTCCGGCTGATATACCATCCTTCGTCATCGGTCAGCACTGATTGCACGGTAGCTCCTGCCACAGCTCCCAGTTCCAGTCTGCCATTTGCTGTGCGGTATTTCATCTCCGCTTGTGCCCCCATGCGGTTGTTGGTAAAGTTTCCTGCAGTTACTCGTCCCAAAAATCCTTTGCCGAAGCAAAACTCTTGTGACAGTGCAATCACTCCGGGACGTATCTTCTTATATTGTCCTTTTAGGTTGGTCGCTACCGGGAATACCACTTGCGCTGTCAGTTCCGCCCCTTTCCATAAAGCCATTTCTACGGCTGGAGCCAGGTTGACATAGTAAGTATAAAGTCGGTCAAAGCTGGAGTTTTCCAGTTTTACTTCCGGATAGACCACAATGTCTACTTTCCCTGCCGATGAATTGAGTGTCCGGTGTGTCTTTTTCAGTACCTCCATCGCTTCATCGGTATCATAACTGATTCCCATCTGTCGGTACACTTCCCCTATGGTAATCTGTTTCTCTTTATATTCGGTTATCACCTTATCGCTCAGCGTAATGCATAGCTGGGGGATACTGTGCTCCAACACCACCATTTGCAGATTTCCCCCGTACATTCCTTCCATGGCTGCTTCGATGGCTTTGCCTATTCCTCGGTAAGTACCTCTATATACATTGTCTTCAAAAGCAATCGTTGTGTTGCCGTTCACCTCCGTTACCGTTTGTATGTTCTCCATTCCCAGTTGCTGTAGTTTTTCGGCCACTTGTGCCCGGAGGGAAATGCTCCATGCCGAAAGGAGGATTGCTATTAAATATTTGCTCATTGCGTCAATGTATTAGGGTGCACTCATAGCGTATACCACCCGATACGCAAGTAAAATCGTGGGTAAAAGCATGCATGGACAAATGTTTCCACAGCCTGACAGCTGCTCCCACATTCACCCCGTCCGAGTCATATTCGGCCATCATTTTCAACTCTTTGCAGAAAGCGGGTATATAGCTTATCCCTCCGAATACACCTTTGTATTTATTGCCGAACCATTTGGTCTTACTGTTCTTCCCGCCTTCCAGATAATATCCCAAAGAAGCCGAGAGATAATGCTCTCCTCCCAGATGGAATCCTTTCGTTATCACCCCATAGTAAGATTGAAAAGTATTGGCTCCTTTATCCGCTATCGGGTCATTGGCTCCCAGTGCTATTCCCGGCAGAAACTTTCCTTCTTTCCACACACACAGCCGGATGGAGTAGGAACGATCCTGCTGATTGTATTTAGGCTTGGATGATATATAGTCCCCTTTTATTAAAGTTTCCCGATAGGCAAGCTCCAGAAAGGAAAAGAAACTGATGCTCACAAAGTAATTTCCTGTGTTGTAGTCGAATCGTGCAGGCATCATCTGTTTGGGCAGATAATTTCCTCCCAACATCACAGTTCCCGGCTTCTGCCTGTCGGCGGTAGGAATATTCATCATACCGGTAGTTCCCAGCATATATTGTGCTTGTATATGCTGATGAACTCCGATAATCAGCAAGGTTAGAACTAGTAAACGTATTTTCATTCTTTTTTATTTGCGGCGGCAGGTTGTATCAGGCTTTCTTCCTCTGCTTCCGGTATTTCACTCCATGGCAGTCTGGCTTCAATAAACTGTGGAATCTTTGAAAGAATTTTGCCTTTCAGCGCCGAGATGGGTTTTATTCCGTGACTTTTATACATTCTCAAGTCCTCCGCCCATTTCAGTTTGCTTTTTCCTGCATCAGTAGAAAGCCCCCCCATTCTCATTTTCACGATGTATTTGTTTAGGTAATATACTTTCAGGTTGGCTTCATACAGATAGCGCACCAGCAAATCCGAGTCGGCGGCTATCTTATAACTTTCGTCGTAAAGTCCCCATTTATCCATGCACTCCTTCTTTATATAGACAGTGGGGTGGAGTGGGAGCCATCCGTTTTTTACATTCTCTTTACTGTACCGTCCGCTTATCCAGTTTCGTATCATCTGGTTGGTGTCGTCATAATCTACAAAGACTCCGTTGCCGTATATCATATCCGCATCTTGTTCCTCGAATGTTTTCACTATGTCGGAGATGGTGTGAGATGAGAACAGGAAATCGTCGGAGTGAATCAGACCGATAATATCTCCTGTTGCTGCACGTATTCCTTTGTTGATCGCTTCATACATACCTTTATCCGGTTCGGAAATAATTGTATCTATCCCGTTTTTATATTCATTGATGACAGCCAGCGAGTTATCTTTCGATGCTCCGTCTACCACTATGTATTCTATGTAGGGATAATCTTGTTCCAGTACACTTTCTATTGCTCCACGGATGGTGGCTTCCCGGTTATAGCAGGAAGTAATGATTGAAACTTTCATAATGTTCGGTATTTTATCTTGTAATATTTCTTGTTCGAATTTTTTGTGCAGGATTCCCTTGATAAATTCCGTATGCTTCCATCGTTCTGGTAGCAGTGGATCCAACTGTTAGTATAGCATGTGATTTTACTTTTACTCCAGGGCATATCACTGTTTTTGCACCAATCCATGCACCATCTTCTATTATAATAGGGGCATTCCGGTAATTGAAAGTGGACAGTGTATAGTCATGATTTCCTGTGAGTAATAATGCTCCTTGTGAAATGCATACATTATTTCCTATTATGACTTCATCAAGATTGTCAATCCATGCATTTTCTCCTAGCCATACATGGTTTCCTAATGTTAGTTTCCAAGGGAATTTTATGTTCACATTATTTTTAATCACTAATCCTTTTCCTATTTTTGCACCGAAAAGTTTTAAGAAGAACATTTTTATTCCCATAAAAGGATTCCAGGAAGCACGTACAAATAATGCGTTGACAAAATACCAAAGAGTTTGTTTTATAAATCCTGCTCCTTTATTAAAATTCCCTGTGTTGAAAGAAGATAAATGAACTTCTGTCATTGCTCTAATATTTTTTGAAATACATTATCCATGTTGTTTATATATTGCTGTTCTGTATAGTATGAATGAGCTATATTATAATTTCTTTCGCATATGTTTATTAATAAAGAACGTTCTTTATCTAAACGCAATATATAATCATATATCTCTTCTAAATTGATGTTATTTTTATCTATAACTAGTCCATGTTCTTTGTTTGTTACTATGTCGGGGATACCTGCATGGTTGGTGGTGATAATGGTCATAGCATTTCCCATCGCTTCTAATATGGAGATAGGTTGTCCTTCATTTGGATAGCGGGTAAGCAGTATGAATATATTACATAAGTTTAATAAGTCATTTTTCTTTTTACCTGAAACGATTCCATGATAGGTGATGGTATTTTTTAGTTGGTGTTTAGTTATAAAATTTTCGAAATACATCCTTTCTTTTTCTTCGAAAAATTTTCCTGCGAAATGAAAATGTAGAGTACTCTTTTGCTCTGTTTGTACTTTTGCTGCTAATTCCAATACTTCTTTATATCCTTTTGATTCTATAAAGTTGCTTAGATAAAGGATATGTAGTACAGGTTGTGAAGCCAATAAGTTTATTTTTGTTTTGTAGCTACAGGCATTCAGCATATATTCTTCATCAACGCAGTTGGGTACAACGAATATTTTCTGTTCATTTATCATTCCTTTGAAAATGCTTTTTAAAGAGTTACCTAATACAATAGTACCAGATATACGACTTATAGCTTTATAGTTTAGGCTTCTTTGTAATTTTCCACAGTCTTTTTCTATCAAAGTGCGATAATATCCTCCATGCAAATGAATCAAACATTTTCTTTTTTTCCATTGTAATAATTTTAGTATTAGTAGATCTCGCCAGTTCCCTCCACGCGTTTGTGCTATGGTAAAATAGTATAAGTCACTTGTATTGGTTGTAATCTTCCATAATGTTTTTAAGATCTCTTTATTATTAGTTAGATTTATTTGTTGAAAGAGATATTTTGACTGGAGTGCAGAAGTATAAAGAGTTTCTACAGCTTTTGATAATCCGTGGATAGGGGGCGGAAATTGAGCTATGAAGCAGATTCTTTTCATCCGTCGATTAATTTTTAGTTTATTATTTTAAGATGTTTTTCTACCATTTTTTCAATGGTATAACTGGCTATTTTATGCAAGTTTTGTTGTGCTATTTCAACTCGTAATTCAGAATCATTCATTAGTTTTTCCATAATGTTTTTTAATTGTTCAGAATTATCTGTGTCAATTAAACATTCTTTATTTGTTATTAGTTCCATCCCAGCTACACACTTATTAGTAGTTACTACAGGTAGTCCATATGCCATAGATTCATTTATAACTAATCCCCAAATGTCTTCTCTTGTAGGATGTACAAATATATCAGCTGCTTTAAAATACATAGCTAATTCTTCTTTTGTCTTAAATCCTTCAAAATGAATTTGAGTCAGATTATTTTCTTTTTGTATTTGTAAATACTCTTCTGTGGGTTTCCCACCTACAATATAGATGCCTATATTTTTGTCCATAGTACGTGCTGCTTGTAATAAGACATCAAATCCTTTCCTATGGATAAATTGACCGACTGCCAAAATCATTTGAGGTTCTTTTATATCTAATATTTTGCGAATGGCATTTTTCTCTTGTTGGGATAATGGGGTGTTTATGATATCTTTGTTTCCTAGCGAACTGAAAGGATATCTATAGATTGTTGAGTTTTCTCCTGCATAAAAGCGAATATATTCATCTGTTATTTGACTAGGACTAATATACGCTTTCGCTCCTTTTAGAAAAAAACTTTTAAATATTTTTTTGGCTTTCCCTTCATGATATTTAGCCATAGCACCATCTACTTCATAATAATAGGGAATGTTGCGCAATTTAATAGATAATAGAGCAGCCATTTCTGTAAAATACGCATAATTTGTGATGAAAATCGCATCATATTTTAACTGTTTTATGTATTTAAATATACTCCAGTCTATTTTTGTTTCTTGGATTTCTCCTTCTTTTAAAAAAATGGCTTTGAAACTACTGATAGTATTTTCTTTCCAGTTAAAAGTGATCCCTGGAGCGCGTTTGGCTTCAAATACCACAGTTAATTCACAGTGTTTTCCCAATTCATTATAAAAATCAATACGATAAGGAGCGGGAATATTTGTGATGAAAAGTACTTTCTTTAATTTTTGTTCCATAAGTCTATATAGATTTCTTGAAGTTTTTGAGCTTCTGTTTTAATATCATAACCAGATGCTTGTATGTCAAAATGAAAATCCGTTCTAGGTGTCTTGTGTGTTTCTATATATTCAATTATTTTTTTATACCATAATTCTTTTTTTAAGTCTATGAAATCTATGTTGGTGGATATTTGTGCTTCACGTGTAATTTCTGATGACAGGAATGTGGGGCAGCCGTTAGCTTGATTTTCAATAGCTACAACTGGTAATCCTTCAAATAAAGATGGTAGTACAAATAAATCAAAAGCGTTATAGAAAAGATTTACATCATCCCTAACTCCCGTTAATATAACATGTTCTTCTAAATTTAAAGTGCTTATTTTTTGTTGGATTGCTTCTTTTAAATGCCCTTCTCCAATAAGTATAAGTTTACTTTTAGGTATTGTCTTATATATTTCTGCAAAAACATCTAAAAGGAACATATGATTTTTTTGCGTATCAAATCGTCCAACATGTCCTATTAGAAAATTATTTTTTATATTGTATTTTTGCCTTATTTGTCTACGTGCTTCGGGATTAAATTTGAACATTTCAGCTTCTATTGCATTTCTGATGATCTGAAAAGGTTGGTCTTTAAATAACCATTTGCCTGCCATCTCGGAGCAAGCCATTCGGTGAGTAGCATACTGATTGATTTTTTCTCTAGCTTGTTCTAGAAAAAATAGTTTTATAGGGTTATTGGTTAAATGTTTAGTATTATGACTATGGGCGATTCGTACAGGAATACCGCAATTTTGAGCTACCTTTAGTACCCACGCTCCCATGGCATCCATATGTGTATGAATAATTTTATAGTTTCCTTTTTTTAGTATTGTTTTTAACAGAGTTGTATAACTTAAAGGATTTTTGCTTTTTTGTGGAAGGGTAAAAATTTGTCCTCCTAAATTTTTAATTTCTTCATCATAATACCCATAACCTCCAGCATTATGTACTATAAAATCTATTTGGATTATTTTATGGTCAAAGTGACGGTAATAGTTCATCATGTATGATTCTATACCGCCTCGGTTCATAAGACCGCCGTTTATATATAATATTTTAATAGGAAATTGCATAGGATATAAATATAATATTGGATATGATTTATTTACAGATAATGAGTTTATATAATTTGTTGATAACTTGAATTGTAATAACTAGTTGATTGAAAGGTATATAATGTATTAATTTGAAAAATAATTTGCGGAAATGATGCATTTTTACAGAATGTTCGAAACTAGGATTATATTGCAAAGCTTTACTGTAATCTACTTGCGTGCCTTGTATATTCATATTAGGAAATATTTCCATGCCATGTATTGTGTTTATAGTTAAGCAAGATATCCCGTTTTTATCATATAGGCTAGGGTATGTGTTTTTGATACCCCAAAAATCGGCCAATGTGAAGTCACTACCACTTTTAAAACTTTTGTTTTTGCATGCATAACAGCATGGGCGTAAATATATGTCATGTATAAATCCTCTTAGATATGGATTCTTTCTTAAAGTTTCTGATAGACTTTTCTGTTTTTTGTATTGTAAAACAAAACTATAGTTTTCCCAACCTAGTTTCTTGTTTCTGAAAGAAATTTGTTGTATATTGTTTAGCTTAGCAGTTTTATTTAGGTATGTTTTCCATATTTTAGGGCTTGGAACCCCATGGCAAACAAAGTCTACAGTTATTAAATTTTCATAGTCTTTTCGTAGAAAAAGTTTTAAACCATGGATTTGGCAGGGAGTTCCAACAAACATGACTATTTTCCCTCTTTTTAGAAAATTTTCTGTGTGAATAAAAGAAAGTCCAATTTTGCTTTGTACATATTTACTCATTCGTAACTTTTCTAAACCACTAATGCTCTCCGTATATCCGTGAATGACATTCCAATTATCATCGAATATAGCTCCAAAAACAATTCCTCCTTTTTGAATAACCCATTCAGCAATTAATGAGAAAGCTCCTCCTGATGAGGATTGTAATTGTATTTCTTGATCTGGATGTTTGATGGCATAAATATTTATTGGTTGTTTGGAGTCGGAGAGTGTTGTTTGGGGACATACTTTGTTGCATAGACCACAATTAATGCATTGTTCTTTATCTATAATTGGATACTCAAAACCTTCTTCATCAGATTCCATTTTTATGCATTGTTTTGGACATTTTTGAATACAGGCATAACATCCACAGCAATCTTGTTTATTTGTTATTTGGAGCATTCTTTTAAAGCTTTGTGTAGAAAAAATATAGATTCTTTTCTTTGTGTCTGTAATTTTATATCGACTATATTCCAATTAATAGTAGATGTTTGTTGGGGTATATAGTTATTGGTTATTAATCTATTATTGAGTCCAAACAATGATAGTAAAGATTGAATTCTTGTATTTCCACCAGCAGAATTACTTATTACGTAAAAATTTTTGTGAAAAAGGATAGAAAAAACACATCCATGAAAAGAATCAGTAATTATTAAATCACTATAGTAAATAGTAGATAACCATTTTTCAATACTGTTTTGGGTATTGAAAAATTTTTTTAGAATATTACGTTCAACTTTTGCTGTTAACAATTCAATATCTTTATGCAATAAAGAATTGATAATATTTTGATTGCTTGGACTGTTATAATCTAATAAATAAGTGAAGCAGTGTTGTTTTTGGGTTTTGAATGGTGATTTTGTTAATATTTTTTTATAATAGTCTGCTTCTAGCAGCATTGTAGGATCAAGTACTTGTATTGCATTATTGACTCTTAAAAATTGAGAACATAACTTTATTCCAGATGTTTCTCTTACAGATATATATGAAAATTCATTTATTAAATTTTGAGCTGTATTTGTTTCTATGTCTGTGAAATCCCAATGATCAATGCCAAAGGAAGCAGCAAATGCAATTTTAGGAATACAATTTGGAGGAACTGTTTTTAAAAAATATCTATCTACGTTTTTTTTTCTATTAATCCCCATATCAGGACGCCATACTTGATCACTCCCTACCACTAATATATTTATGTTATTTATGTTTAATTCATCATCGCAAAAAGGTTCATGAAGTTTTAATAGGTTGAAGTTTTCTTTTACGAACTTGTATATATTTGATCTTTTATATAACTTTTGTTTTAAAATTTGTTTTATGTTATTGTTAGGCTGTTCTATAATGATTGGTTCAAATCCTAAGTTTTGTATAGCTTTTTGTAAAGCAAATGCTTGTAAAATACCTCCATAATTAAAATGGAAAGGTAATGTGACAATTCCAACTCTCATCATTTGTTTAAAATATTAAGAATGTTTTCAGCATATAATTTATGATATTTTTCCCACGTTAACTTTTGAGCTGTTTCATATGCTTCTTTAGACATTTGTGGAATCATATCGCGATGTTCAATAAACCAATCTAATGCGCTTTTAAGAGATGCTTCGGAAGTTGCTTCATATACAAGTCCGTTTTTGTAGTTTTCAATTGCATCATCTCCTCCTGCAAGGTTCGATATAAGAACAGGAGTTCCTGTACTTAATGCCTCTAGTACAACCATACCATATCCTTCACCTAGTGTAGGAAAAACAAACAAGTCAGCATCTTGATACTTTTGTGCTAAAATATCGTGTGTAACAAAACCTAGAAAATTGATATTATTAATGCCATGATATTGTTTTATAATTTCATTGTTTTCATTGAATGAACCTGCTAAATTTATTTTAATCTTATTAGGGCTATATTCTTTTATAATTTTAAGCAAATGGTGTAGGCCTTTTCTATATGATATCTGCCCTACATAAATTAATTTAAGTGCTTCATTATTTGTATTTTTTTTCTTTGTGAATTGAAATTTATTGATGTTAACACCGTATGGAACTATTTTTATTTTTTTTCTATCTATACCACAAAATTCCAAACTTTTAGTTACAATATTAGAAGGAGAAAAGAAATAATCGACATATTTTAATTCTTCGCGAATTACCTTTTCGTATTTTATATTCCATAGATATGCTTCCTCCTTGTAAAATCCATTGTGGTGATAGTTTTTCATATCTTTTTCAAAATTAGCTTTCATAAAAGGACGCATTGAAATTGAAACATCCATAATTGTTGTAATTTGAGGAGCTTGTGTTTTGATATACTTAAGACCTTTTCTAGAAATACCATCGTATACAATAATTGCATCTACCTTCTCTTTTATTGCGATTTGAGCTGCTTTATCTGCGAAATGATTTGATAATGATATGTTTAAGTGAAAGTATAATTTTGAAAGAAAAGGTAACTTAGATATAAGAAGAACTAACAATCCCCACCATTCGTATATTTGTATGACTTCCTCATCCTTTAGATATGGACATTTTCTTGTATTTGCTTTTTTTAGATTTTTTCCTTTTAGTAAATGTTTTATTTTATTTGTGAGAGAATTGTCTTTATCGTAAACAGTTGTTACATATTTGTAAAATACTCCTGCTTCTTTTAATGCTTTAGCTGTTTCAAAAGAATGCTGTTTTCCTGGGTGTACTAATAATACCTTCATATTTTGCTATCTATTTCCTGTTATTATTTTGTAAATAAAGTTTGTTTTATTGTCTAGTGCTTTGGCTATAAGGATACATACTGGGAGAACAATAATAGGGGTTGATACATAGATTATGAGATAATCTATATTAGAATTTCCTAAAAGTAAATATAATAATTTCTGAACTACATTTATAATAAAAAAATGTGTGCAGTATATGAAAAATGAATATTTCCAATAAAATTTTGGTTTAATGGAAAACTGCGTTAATATAGGATCGGATATTTTCCATAAAAGTATTGGTGCTATTAGTCTGTATAGGTACATGAAATCAAAATGAATAGCCAATATCATAAGTGTAATGAAACTTACTAGGTATAAGAATATTAGTGTTTTTGAATTTTCTTTTTTTGTGAAAAAAGATGTTAGTTTTTTCTTGGTGAATAATATACCTGTGAGATATATAGGTAACCAATACAGAGGATTATAATAGTTTATATTGTTACTTATATAAATAGTTATGCAAGATAAAATAATGCAGAAGATAGTGGATAATGTTTTTTGTGTTGCCCATTGTATAATGGGAGATAAAATTGTAAATATAAATAGGTTTTTAATAAACCATAATGGGGTTAAATCTGAATTTATAATTGCTATTAATATGCTATGAATGGAATTCAGATTATTATTCATATGTAAGTATTTAGAAAAAGGAGAATGTAAAATAATCCAAAAAATGGATACAAAAAAAGTATTCCATAATAAATATGGTATAAGTAATGTCTTTATTCTTTTCTTTATTTTGGATAAAGTATCTTTTAGTGTAGAAATATTGTGATAAAAAAGATACGCTGATATTATATAAAACATGGGAACAGCTATATGTCCAATACAACTTATGTATGTCGTCAATAATTCTATAAAATTTGATAAGTTTGTTCCATCGTTATTCCATCCTAATGTTACTTTACAGTTAGAATGCAAAAGAACGATGAGGACAGATAAGATAAAATTGAAAAATAATATTTTATAAGAAAGGTATTTGTTCATTGTAATTATTGTTGGGTAAAAATGTTTTTAACGAATTTGTTTTAATAGACGTCGTCTTATAATCTTTTTTTTATATATAAATCTTCCTATTATAGGTAAGCAGAAAACAATAAATGTTTCTATCTGTCCAACCACAAAACTAAATCCATGAGAAGCTAAGCTTGGTATATGAAACATAAAACATAGATAGACAATAAGATATAATGAAGAATAGCCAATTCGCTTCCATACATACCCAAAAATATATCCAAAGATGTAAAATAAAATAAAACCTAGATACCAAAAAGCTTCAAAAGCCTCATAATAACCTGTTTGTGTTGTCACATTATGGGTAACACTTGTTATGTACTTATCATTTGTTCCTGCTAGTTTTAGATTCTCTTTTCCTTGTTTCCCAAATATAAAACTAGGAAAATACCATGTAACAATGTCATCCCAAAAAGATAGACCAAAGGTATAAGTACTATTGTCTTTTGCATGTTTTATAAATAATGCAGCATTTCCTAAGTCCATTCCATGGACAAGATTTGGAGATATATATGATTGTTTATAATTTTCCCATATATCTATTTGTTCTTTTTCTTCTTTATTGTCACGAAGATTTCCTCGTATTAAAGCTATACTAGCCTGGTATATTGTTCCAGTTGTAAAAAATAGGATAATAATTATTTTAATTGCTTTTTGCCATCGTGGTTTTAACATTGCAAGTAATATCCCTAGTGACATAAAAAGTTTTACGACAAGAGTTCGTCTTGCTAGCATTAATATGATATAGAGGTAATAAATGCTGCTTATGATTAAAATGAAATAGATAATTTTGGATGCTTTTTTTCCTTTGATGATATATGTTAAGGCATAAAACATTCCTATATCAAAATATAACATAAAGAATAGGAGTATTTGATAAGTATGATTAGTCCTAATATCACTTTGATCAGAGAGAAAATGAGCTACTACTTGAAGATAGCTTTGTATTGCACAATATAAACCTATTAGGAAAAGTGCTAAAAAAGTATTTTTGGATTTTACTAAATCAATATCTCTACAAGAATATATTGGGGAATCTTGCGCTTTATCCCATCCAAAAGACAGTGCTAATGTTGATGTTATCATACAATAAGTTAAATCCCATAATAAATTAGGATCATAATGTGTATTATAGATGATTACACAAAATTGGGGGGTCATCATTAGTACACTGGCTAAACTAAAAATGAAAGGAACCTGAAATACACCTAATTTTCGTTTATAATATTTTTGTATTACCCATAAACATGTAACTATATATAAGGATAGTAAGATTAAATATTCGTTTATTAACGGCATAATATCTTTGTTTTATAAACTTAATTTTGACATATGATCATAGGAAATCTGGATTGAAGTTGGTTTCCTTTTAAATAAGTCAAAAAGAGAAGTTGATTTTAAAGTATTGTTGGTACTAATTCGCAATAATCAGAAAGTATATATGTCATTGCTATTTATTTCATTTTGTTTTTCAAGAATATACTTATCATATTTTTTTCTTGTCTGCTTAATCCGATAACTATAATAATCAAACTTAATGAAATACTGTTTAAACAGAGAATCGAGATTAACCCCCAAATGGTCTGTGGAATAAACAATGTAATTATTTTGCATATAAACGATGCTGGTACAGCTACAAAGAAGCAAGGTTTGATTACTTTTTTAAGTAATTCATTTATTTGTATGGTTGAAACTTTTGAAGCTATCCATATTCGTATTGTGCAAACAAATATCTCATACAATACCATTGCTATTATCAGGGCATTAGGGTTATTGGTTATTATGCCTGCATAGTAACTGATAGGCAAAACTAATAAATATATAGCTTCGGGCCATATCATAAATTTAGTAATATTGCCGGTTGCATATACCGCTGTACGTATTGTTTCAAAAGAAGCATAGGTAAGACTCAGAAATATAGTACACTGTGCATAAGTCACTGCATATGGTGGTACATCACCTAGCCAAAGGTGCATGATATATTCCGTTTGAAAAAGGAATGGTATCATTATAAAAAAAATAAGAAATACTTGAAATTTACTTCCTGCATAGATAAGTTTTTTATGTATATCCAGCTCACCATTGGCATATGTTTTTGTTATTTGTGGAGCGATGGCACGCTGCAAATTTTGAGCAAATGACAAAACTGAGTTTTTCAATTGCATTGAAATTGTATATACAGCATTAATAGCCACACCAAATGTAAGATTGATAACGAGGACAAACCCTTGTGACGAAAGAACCTGCAAAGCACCGGAAGCAGAGGATATACCGGCAAATTTGCCAATTTGTATTATTTGGTTTTTGTCTATAATCATATAATAATGGACTTCCGGAAATTTGCGATGGCAATATATCTGATAAGCTATTCTTATTAATATGCTTATTGCTGCCATTAATATAGCATAAATTAATAAACGGCCAGTAGGAAAATAGCTAAGGCAATAGGCTGAAGCACATGTTAAGATTACTTGAAGAATACTGATAGCAGCAAAAGCATTCATTTTTTCATGTGCTACGATTAGTGAATTATAAGGAATGCTTATAAGATTGACTATACAAGTGAGTACTGATATTTGAAACACCCATTGGGCTGCATCCATACTTTCCGCTGGTATGTTTATTTTGGTATGTAGAAACCATAGGCCTCCGATTTCAAGTAGTATAAATATGATTCCGGACAATAAAAATATGACATTTAAGCAAGAACAAAATACTTTGTTTGGATCACCGTTATCACGTCCTATTTCATAAGTTAGAAAACGTTGTACGGCATTGCTCATTCCACCACTGAAAACAGCGAACATACTGACAATACTACCAACAACACCATAGATTCCCATATCCTCTACACCAAGGTTGGCAAGTGTTAAACGTGTGGTATACAAATTCAACCACATTGTAAACAACATACGTACATAAAGTAATATGGTGTTTTTGGCTAAGCGATTTTTATTAAAATTGTCAGACATTGATGAGTATTTAATTGGATATGTCTTTTCGTAATTTTCGGATTCGAAACTTATAAAATGGTAGAGGTTTTATACCTAAGTGTTTATTTTATCAAAAACAAGAACCATTTCCTTATTCAGGTTATTAATCTCTTGCATCTTTGTTTCTATTCCGTTTTGTCGATTTGTTATTTTTTTTTGTTCTTCAATGCATCTTTCTATCATTCCCTCTAAATTGGAAACAGAAGGTCTTACATCTTCTTTCCAATGAATATTATCTTTTATTGCTTGCGTGCATTTTGATGAGAATTCATAAGAATGTAGATGTTCTCTAATACTTGATATTATTCTCTTCTTTTTTTGATTATATTGGAAAAATCCCAATCCTAAGATGGCAATTATGATCCCAATTAAAGGTGCGAACGTCATTCCAATCAGCGGTATCATGTTCCTTTCCATCATAACCATTGTCGCAGCTATAGAAAAGGGAGTTATTTCAGGGAACAATGCATTGTAATGTTCTTCCATCTCTAACCTTAGAGCTGGAAGATTAATTTTGCAGTTCGTGCCCAGCTCTATATTAATGATATATTTTTCCACTGTATGCTTAATCTCTTTCTGTAATTTATCGCTCGCTGAGTTTAAATATGGAACAATTCGTCCTTCTAAAGCAGCATTGATTCTTTCTGTACATTTTCTTTGTATTGTTTCTATTGTTTTAGTGGCATTATCTTTTAGCCCCAAAGTAAACATAGAAAAATTAGGTGTAAACACTTCATCAACCCATTCCTCAATCTTGCTGTCAACGCTCAATATCTCGGTTTCTATTTGTATCTTTATGAATTTATATGCATCTTCTTCATACAAAGAACATATTTGGGTTATTTCTGCAATACATGCTTTTGTTTCGGTTTCATTGTTTCTCAGTTGTTTCTTTTTCTGCAGACAAATATGTTGGCTATTCTGTAATGCCTCTATTTTCTCTCTAATAAACCTTTCAAGCTCCTCTCTGACTTTTCCAATCTTATTACATGCTATTTCATTCTTTATGGGTATGCGATTCGTTTGCAAGAATTCCCATATTTTTTTACGGACATTATCAAAACCTGCATCGTTGAGTACAGTCTTCTTCTGCTCAATCCTGTTTAATTCCTCTGCCGCACTTACAAAAAACACACCATCTTCATGGAGAATAGACTTGGATGACAACTCTTTTCTTAGACGAAACTTCAATGTATCGCATTCTTCCTCGTCAACATTCTGTAAAAGGTCTGAAAATCCAATAGCAAAGAAAATAGATGTTATTCCGTTTTTCTGCAAATATTCTATTTTTTCCGCATCTAATCTAGAGTTTGCCTGTGATATATGCATACAATATATCACAGCATCGGCTTTTTTTAATGCATTATTTGTTTCCTCATCATCCATATATGGGTCGTTAAAGCCCGGCGTATCAACAATAACAATGTCTTTTTCACAGAAAATATTGTTGTGGAAGATTTCTAATACATCGCCAGTTCTTGGTATATAATTGGAAGAATTTCTGTCAACGAATTCTTTTAATTCTTTTATACTTATTTCTTTCACTAAAATATTCCCTTTTTCGATATATTGTATCTTTAGATGTGAATTACAATAGCCTATCTTACATACCATACTAGTACTGGGATTTATATTTTCAGGCAAGATTCTCTCTTCTATCATAGCATTTATGAAAGTACTTTTGCCTGAATTAAATGGCCCAATGACAGTCACAGTCAACGGACTGGTTAAATTCAAAAGGACATCTGACAAATCATTGACCAGTCTTATCTCGTCATCTGATTTGATTATCTCAACTTTTCTCATCTTAGTAATAAGTTGCGACGCAGAATTGATAGTTTCTAATATATATTTTTTATTCATTTTGTTTATCTTTTATATCGTTAAAAAGTTGAGGTATTTCATCAAAGTTGTCAAGCCAGATTATTTGAAAACCGAAACTTTTCGCATCCAACTCTTCTAAACACATTATTTGGTTCAACAACTTTGTCTCTGACAGAAAACGGTTTTCATTATTCAAATGTATGTCAGGAATCTTTTTTATTAAATAATGGGGAGTTTGCCTGTCTTGATGTTCTTTTATATATGCGTCTGCCAATCTTCTCATATTTGGGTCTGTAAAGCTGATACCCACGTATAAACAAATATTTTCGTCTAACACTCCTAATTGTTTTATAGTTTCATTATTCGTTAAATCTGCATATTGTTTATGGTATTCATCTTCACTGAAAACAATTCTTCTGTTGAGACTAACTTCACTTTCTTGTGGAAGAAAGCCATGAACATGATGAATAGGAATGCCGTCACCATGACTATGGGTATATTTTATTCCATTTTCCTTAAAATTGCGTTCCAAGAGATCATCAAAATTATATGTAATTATTTCTTTTACACCTTCATTACGACTATTACTGGAACAAAGTTCAACGATTGCATGAATTGTATTTGTCCAATCTTTATTCAGTCCTTTATAAAGATTCCTTTGAATACGTTCATAAAAACATTTACAGTCTGATTGCTTTATCATGCGTGCCAGCATTTCCTGACTAACAAATAATTCGTTTTTAAGCTTATCACATAAAACATCAGTATAATCGGAAGACAATTTTGAAATCTCTAAAAACATTGAAACAAGCAGTTTATTCCATGATGGAATTCCTGAGCCAATAGATATTCCAGCTCCACAAAACAACACTAGATTTTTCTCTTTATATGCGTTCTTTAATTGAATAAGAGCATCCGACCTGCATTTTTTTCTAAACTTGTCATTGGCTACGACTTGTCCTGCATTTATTTTGAGATACCGGATTAGTTCCTCACAATTTTCTTCGACGGTCTTTGTTCTTGTTATAAAAAAACGATTCCGATTTTCTGAAAATTTAAATATTGGTAAACGTTCCTCTATATAAATAGGCAAGAGACGTTTGTTTTGTTCCTTTTCTTCAATAAGGGCAATCTCATGATAGTATCTAAGTAACTTTTTTTCTTCTGTAATTCTTGACAATATCCATATTATGGAATCATTCTCTTTTAATAAACTCTCTACATGTTCTTTATAATTAGAATTATTGTTGTAAGCAGCACACTGAACACAAATATCATTCTTTCTTAATATGTGGGTTAGTGTTTCTGCAAACTCCTTATCTTGGTTATGATATTCTATATGTACATGTGGTATCATAGAAAAATCTGTTGTTTTTTCAATGTTAGCATTTTTTGTTAATCCATTGTTTTGATATCCCCATTATTTTATCATTATGTGCTATGTCATTTGCCAAAGAACTAATGATAGACACAAAGAAAGAACTTACGATTTGTTGTGCAATGTTGGTGTTTATGTTGTCAAACTCTCCATATAATCCTGCCCTGACAGCTTCGGAGACCTTTTTATCCTTTTTTTAGGGAGATTGGCAACCTCATAAGTGATAAACGCAATCAATAACGGTATTATAATTCAAGCGATTGACATATCTCCTAAATGAGCCCCAACCTATGTAATAAACTTCCCTTACGGCATGGAAACAAGACCCGTTTACCAACGAATGAATCTTGTTTAATATTAACCATTTCTTTATGGAATTCTATACTCCGATCCAAGATAGGATATGAACCTTACCTTTTTTTCACACGGTCACAGATCGAACAACTGCTTTTTTATAAATTAGTAGATAGTAGAGAAAATCTTATTTAACGGTGAATTTCTAAATGCGTTTGCTTCCTCTCGATAACTTTGTTACGAAGTTTATGTTATAGAAAAAAGTATCGGGAAAGAATAGTCTGTATCACAGCTCAAGCGTGTCTGTTGCCTTTGAAGGCACTTTTGGAAAACAGTTCATTCAAAATGACGGTAACATCTGTTTCAAGCAAAGAATAATCCTGTGAATTTTCTTTTCTGTCATATCAGTTGTATTCCGTTTTTCAAAGCTTCCTGCACTACCAGTGAATCCTCATGGTCACCGATGACGTCAATCTTTTGGTCGCCCAAATGCAGTTTCAAGCGTGCGGTCATGCGGATGCGTGCCAATACACCTTTCTTTTCTCCCGTGCTGCGGACTAATAAATCAATATCTCCTCCACGCTTTTCATCATTCAGACGGGAACCGAAGAGATATACCTTCACTGTTTCACCATAAATATCTTTGGCTATTTGGATGATGGTTTGTTTCCCCTCCACATTTCCTAGCGTCCGCCATCCTTATTTCATCTTCTCCACAAACCCCACCGGCATATCAACCCCCGCACATCCCAACAAATCCAGTCTTACCACCACTTTCGCCTTTCCATCCACTTCCACCAATTCTCCTTCCAGTCCCTTTAGCGGACCTTTGACCACTCGTATCAATTCTCCCGGAACCAATGGTGCGGCACACATCTCCACCGCCTCGTCCGAATAATCCAGCATAAATTTGAACCGTTCCATCTGCTCGTCCGGAATCACCGCCGGAGTATGTTCGCCATGCAGCACCATATACCGGCTGATGGCCGACAGCGTGAGCACCTGCGAACGTTCCGCCGCATCCACATGGACAAAAATCATCATAGGGATAACCACCCGTTCTATTTTCTTTTTCCGGTAAGTCCATTGGCGGATTTCTTCTTGTACAGGCAGGAAGTTTTCTATATTCATTGCAGTCAGCCGTTCGGCCGTCTTCTTTTCGTGGTGAAGGCGGACATACGCCACTAGCCATTTTTTCATATTCGGAGGAAGGAAAAGTAATGTTAGATGTTCTAAAAATTGAAAGAAATGATGCCTCTTAAGCACGCTACGCTGTTACCTGTGTCATTCCCAGGTAAGCTTGTCGTTAAATTCTGATGCAAATATAGACAATATTTTACGATAACAAGCTATTTGTTCGCAAAAAATGAAAAAATTAACAAGAATAATACATTTATTCCTACTTTTGTACTTTTTATATTTTAAATCATATTAACATCATGGAAAAATCAAGATTTATAAGAAAAATAATGGCAGATTGCAGTTCTTTCAGGAACTGGAGATAGTAATGGTGAAATATCGCCTGTCCGGTGAAGGATACACCGATGAGGAAATGAGGGTTTTGAAACACATGTGTAAGGATACACTGGCTGATATAAACGAGTTTATGCGGAAAAAGGAGGAAAAGAAGAAGAAAGAACGGAAAGAGAAGAAAAAGAGGAAAGAAAGGAAATAAGGAATAAAATGTAAAAAAACACTAAAAGGAAGTCTCCCGGTTATTTGTACACTTGTGTAATGAATGGGGGTTGTAAATCAATACTTTATGTTTGGTTAGTGTACAATTTTAACTTTTGATTGTATGGGTTTGCAATATACTTTTGTTTTCATGGTGGAGGGAAATGCCCTCCTTTTGATAATTTAAATTCATACATGAATGGTTTATACCGATTTATGCTCTTTCTATTTCTCGGTGTTTGATGAACATGCCGTGGATATGACATTGAAAGAGTTTGTGGAACTTCTGCGTGGCGAACGTTGGAAAGCGCAAGTGGAAGAGTATCAGCGCCTGAAGGCTTCGGGCAGGGAGACAGAGGCCAGGAAATTAAAGAGAAAACTGGCCGCGCTGGTGATAGCCGGGCGTTGCGAAGGGAGCCATGCCGAAACTAATCTGAAGCAGTGGAGCGGGGACGCCATGCTGGATGTGGATAAATGTAACGGCCGTGTGTCTGAGTTCTTGAAGGTCTTGAAGGACACTCCTTGGGTGAAGGCGGCATGGCGCAGCGTTTCGTACGACGGGCTGAAGCTGGTGGTGCGTGTGGAAGCAGAGAGTGTGGACGAGTATCGTCTGGCATACGCGTTGGTGGCATGGCACGTGGCGCAGCTTCTTGCCTTTTCCTGTGACATGAGTTGCAAAAATCCCACCCGTCCTTGCTTTGCGTCGTATGATCCGGAAGCTTTTTTTCGTCCGGATACCGAAGTTTTTCCCTGGCGCCGCTTTGTGACGGAGCATCCCGACAGGGTGGGGGAGATTCTGGCAGAGTTGAAAGTGAAGACCCCGGCAAGTGCATCCAAGCCTCTCGTTGCGGCTTCGGGCATGCTGCACACATTCTTCAACGAGTTCCTGGCGCAGAATCCCTTTGTGGATGGCAAAAAGAATGAGTTTTTGTTGAAGCTGGGACGTATCGCCCGCTATAAAGGAGTGGGGGAAGAAGAGTTGGTCCGGCTGAAAACGCTGGCGGTGGAAAGGCTGGCGGGTATGGGGTGTGCCGCCGGGGATATACCTCCGCGCATAGACTCCGGATACCGGTATGCCGACATGAACAAGGGTTCCGAAACACCTGCTTCCAGGGCTCACAAGGCTCAAGGCTCACTTAGGCGGTATTCTGATTCCGGCGAAGAGGGTGAAGAGGCTGAAATAGAGAAACTTGAGGCTGACAAATTGCGCCGCAATGTTCCGTGCCTTCCGGATGAACTGTTCGACCGTTTGCCCGACTTTTTGAAGCGTGGTTTGACACACGTCCGCAACAAGCGCGAGAGGGATATTCTGTTGCTCTCCATGATTACCAACATCAGCGGTTGTCTGCCGGGGGTGAGGATGAATTATGGAGGAATGGTTTATTCCGCCGATCTCTACCTGGTGGCTTTAGCCGGTTCGGGCAGGGGGAAAGGGGTGATGCAACTGGCGGCAATTCTGCCCGCAGCCATTCAGGGGTATTACGATGAACTGAACAGGAAGGATGAGCGTGAGTACCGGCAGAAACTGCTGAAGTGGAATCTGGAGGAACGGCTTGCCGCTCAGGAAAAGAGGGTTCCCGATTTGGACCAATGCCCGGAGATGCCGGTGGAACGCATCCTGAAGGTGGCTCCCAATATTTCGAAAAGCCAGTTGATATTGGCTTTGGAGGCGGGTGGATCGGTCGGCTTGGTGATGAATGCCTCCGAGCTGGATATGATAAGTTCTGCCATGCACCAGGAGTATGGAAAACATGATGATGTGATGCGTGCCGCCTCCCAGCACGAGGAGGTGTCTTCTTATTTCAAGACGGATCACCGGCTTGTCATCGTGAGTGACCCTCATCTGGCATTATGCGCTTCGGGTACTCCCGCCCAGTTGCATAAATTTATTTCTTCGCTGGAGAATGGGATGTACAGCCGTGTGGCTTTCTATGTGGGACAGGCCCCCTGGGAGTATAAGTCTGCCAATCCCGGCAAAGTCCGGCTGGATATGCGCGCTTATTTCAAAGGGATGGGCGAGGAGCTGCTGCGTATGTTTATCTTTCTCTCCGGATCGTCTACCGAGGTGATTTTCACCGAGGAACAATGGAAAGAGCATACGGAGCGTTTCAGAACGTATCTGCGTGAGGTAGTGGCGGAAGATGATGATTCTCCGGGTGCTATTGTGCTGCGCCACGGACTGATGATGTCTCGTATTGCCATGGTGCTGACTGCATTGCGTAAGTGCGAGCCGCAATGGAATACATCGGAGTGGAAATGTTCGGATGAGGATTTCCGTACGGCCATGCAGATAGTGGATGTGTTGCTGGAACACAGTTTGCTGCTTTCCACTTCCATGGATGATACTGCCGGAAGAATCAGGCCGGTAAAGGCTTTTTTCAAACTGCGTCCCATCTTGAGAACAATGCCGCGTGAGTTTACATATTCGGAGCTGATGGCGGCTGCCAATGAAGCAGGGTTGCCTACAGCATCCGTGAAACGTTATTTGTTGCGTTTGGTGTATTATCAAATCGTTGAGAAAGAGGATGGTAAGTATAGAAAGACCGGTAAGTCTTGGCCTAAATTACCGCCTAAGTGAGCCCTGAGCCTTGTGAGCCTAAAATACTGGTAAAAAAGGTCCTGTTGTTTTCAAAAAACAACAGGACCTTTCCGGTAAAACAACAGGGGATTTAAAAAAAACAACAGGGTCTTTCGAAGTAAACAACAGGTCCTTTGGGAAGCGTATGTCCTAAGGTTCTCCCAGATGCCTCACTATGATTGCCACTTCATGCTTCAGAAAGCTGTGGCGGAATTTGTTGTAGCCCGCTTCGTTTAATTCTTCCTGCAGCAGCATATTTCTCCGCATCCAGCGATATAGGGTTTGCAGGGCTGCCGCAGCGGTCCGTCCGGGGCTATATAATTCTGCCAGTTCCGCTTTGTCATACGCTCTGATAATGAATGCTTTTTCTTCTTGGTTCATGTTCTTTTATCTGTTTTGATTATAGAGTAAAGATACACAAAATGTCCTTGTTTTCCTACTCTGCCTGTAAGTTATTCTCGACATTTCTCGACAATGTTCTACGGCTCTCTACCAATGTCGACACAGGGCTTCCGCTTCATCGTATCTTTGTAGTGTAATCAAAAGTCAATCATAGTCGGCTTAGTGATTAACAGTTGATTGTCAGTGTGTTTCTTAATTTAAAAGTTTTAATTTTTAATTTTAAAAGTATGGGAAGAACAGTTTCTTATTCGGTAGTAAAGCGTAATAATCCGCTTGATCAGGATGCGGTGCCTAAGTTTTATGCACAAGCTCAGGCCAATGGCCATGTAGAGATTCGCGAAATGGCGGATCGTATTCAGAAGACCTGTACGGTGACGCGTGCGGATGTAATGGCTGTGCTTGTTGCTTTGGAGGATGTGATTATGGAGGCTCTGGAAGGGGGTGAGATTGTAAGGCTTGCCGATCTGGGCACTTTCCAGATAGGTTTGAGCGGAAGAGGTGCGGAAACGGAGGATACGTATGATGTGTCGATGATTAGAAAAGCGCGTATCAATTTCCGTCCGGGTATTGCGCTAAGCGGTATTCTGGCAGCACTGAAATATACGAAAGTGGATAAATTGCCGGTGAAAACGAAGGAGGAGCAAAAACCTGCTTAAGTAGGTGGCGGACAAGTGTTTAATTTAAAAAAGACTGTAGAATGAAAGGTAAATCTGTTTGGAGCACTATTTTGAAAGTGGTGATTGCAGTAGCTACGGCTATTGCGGGTGTAGTAGGAATCAGCTCGTGCATAGGAGGATGAGAGTGATTAATCTGATTGTTGTCCACTGTTCCGCCACAAAGGCGGACAGGGACTTTACCGAACAGGATTTGGAGGTGTGCCACCGCAGGCGTGGAATGAACGGACCCGGATATCATTTTTATATCCGTAAGAACGGGGATATAAAAACAACCCGTCCCATAGAGAAAATCGGGGCGCATGCGCGTGGGTATAATGCGCAGAGTATCGGGATATGCTATGAGGGGGGAGTCAGCGAGCGGGGCAGGCCGGCGGATACGCGGACGGTGTGGCAGAAACATTCATTGCGTGTACTGGTCAGGGCGTTGCTGGTGGATTATCCCGGTTGCAAGGTTTGCGGTCATCGGGATTTAAGTCCGGATTTGAACGGAAATGGTGAGATAGAGCCTGAGGAATGGGTGAAACAGTGTCCCTGTTTTGATGTTTCAAAAGAAAAGTATAGTAAATAATATTTATATATTAAAACATAATAAGACTAATTCTCTTCTGAATTTGTTAAAATATTAACGTTCTAGAAAGAGGATTAGTCTTATTTTATTATGTAATTAATTTTGAAATTACTTTTTGTTTACATTTTCTGCGCCGTATCCATAACCGTAACCGTATTTTTTACCATATCCGTAATACTTGCCATACTTGCCGTATCCATAGTAATATCCGTACTTTTTTTTCTTCATGTCCAGTCCGTTGATAATGGTACATAGGTTGGGCAGTTTTTTCTGTTCGCCCAGTTCGTTGATTAAAGTATAATCTGCCTTGTGGGTGTAGTCTGCCCGGCACACATAGATGCTGGCATTGGCTACTCGCGAAATCAGTTGGGTGTCGGTCACCATGCCGATGGGGGCGGTATCCAGAATGATATAGTCAAAATGCTTTTTCAGTATGTCGATAGCCTGAGGCAAAGATTCACGTGCCACCAATTCGGTCGGGTTGGGAGGGATAGGACCTCCGGGCAGAATGGACAAGTTAGGATTGATGTTTGAAACTTGTACCAGCGACATCAGGTCGGTATGTTCCGGATTAGCGAGGAACTGGCTGATGCCTTGTTCCTTGCGTGACAATTGGAAAGCTTTGTTCAAACCCGGCTTGCGGATGTCAAGCCCCACAATCACGATTTTCTTTCCTAATAAAGCCAGACTGACAGCCAGATTGGAAGCGATAAAGGTTTTGCCTTCTCCTGTAGTGGTGGAGGTAACCAATATAACTTTCTCGTTACTCTTCATCATATAAAGTACATTGGTGCGTACATTACGGAAAGTTTCGGCCATCAGGTCGTTTTGGTTTTCGTGTACTACAATGGCTCCCTCCGAAGATTTATTTTCAGAGAAAGGTACGTCACCGACTATAGGAAGGGATGTGATTTTTTCCACATCGGCACGTCCTTCTATCTTGTATTTAAAAAGCTCGATGATATAGATCACGGCAACCGGCAGAGCGACGCCTAGAATCAGTGCTACCAGATAAATCATCTTTCCTTTGGGAGATACGGGGATGGCATCTGCCAGTGCTTCGTCTACTATGCGGGCATTGTTGGCGGTAGATGCCAGAGTGATGGCATTTTCTTCACGCTTTTGCAGCAGCATCAAGTAAAGTCCTGCTTTGATTTCCTGTTGGCGCGAGATGCTGACTAGCTGGCGTTCCTGTCCCGGAGCATTGGTGATGCGTCCGGCATATTTGCCTGCCTGGCGTTCCAGATCCGCCTGGGTGATGGCCAAGCCTCTTTGCACGCTGTTGATGGTGGTCAGTACATTGCTGCGCATGGCGCGGATGCTGGCATCCAGATTGACTACCACCGGGTTGTTTTCCTGAGAGGAGCGGAGCAGGCGCTTGCGTTCCAGCAGCATCTCATTGTAGCGGTTGATCAGTTCGGTCAGTCCGGTATCTGTCAGGCCTACATTGACAGGAAGTACTTCGTAGGCATGATCCGGATTGTTGGCATAGCCGGCCAGGAATTGTACCAGCCGGAGCTGGGTGCTGTTTTCAGCACGTTTTTTTTCGTATTCCGAGTTTTCACTCAATGCCAGTTGGGCGTCGCTTTTCAAGTCGGTCAACCCGGCATCGCGCTTGAAGGTTTCCAGTTCTTGTTCCGTGGTTCCCAGTTCGCCGTTGATAATATTAATACGTTCATCAATAAATTCTGCGGTCTTGGTGGCCACTTCGTTTTTATCGTCGTTGGCATCCCGGTTGTAGATTTCCACCAGTTTGTTGATAAAATCCATACCACGTTGCGTATGCGTGCTCTTTACAGAGATCTGTGCGATAGTGGTGGATTTGGAAGTAGGCTCTATGCTCAATGCTCCCCGGTAGCTGCCGGCCACACTGCGGGGGGAAGAAACGGTAGCCATGATTTTTTGCTCGCTTTTTGCGATTGTCGAATCAGCCGGGGTGAAGCTGAAAGTCCCCGACGGAGTGGTCAGCAAGGCAGGCAGTTTGTCGAATTGCTTGCTGTATTCCTGTTCTCCTATTGTGATCTTCACATTCAGTTTATTGCCTGGTTGCAAAGTCAGGTTGATATATGCCGGAGCAGGGAGTTTCTGAGCTTCTTCAGGGGTAATCCATACTTTGACAGGGGAACTTTTGTAAAGTTCTATATCATGAAAACTACTTTTTGCCGCATAGCTGATGTAAAGATCCAGTTCTTCCACTACTTTCTTGATAAGCGTACGCGATTGCAGGATTTCTACCTCATTGTCAAAATTGTTGATGGAAGAATAAAATCCCAAGTCTTCCAAGTCGGCCATGCCGCTGCTTGCTTTGCTGTTTTTGTCATTGTCTTTGATGATGACGGACGCCGAGATGTTGTATACCGGCGGGGTGTAACGCAAATAAAGCCAGGCTCCTGCCATGCATAACAGAATGCATGCCACGAACCAAGGCCAATGAATGGTATATTTAAAAAGAACCGCTTTAAAATCAGTCTTTTCTTCTTTTTCTTCCAGATAGAGGTCGTCGTATAAATCTTCTTTCATAATTCTGTTTATTTGGCAATGGTTACTATCAGGCTGACGAGTGAGACAAGGGTTCCCACTACAGAGAACCAGATTGTAGTACTGTTGCTGATTCCTGCATTTTTGGCTTTGGTCTTATTGGGAGTGACATACACTACATCATTCTGCTGGAGGTAGTAGTAAGGAGATACGATGATGTCGGCATCGTTCAGGTTCAGCGGGATAACCTGGCGGTTGCCTTGCGCGTCTTCACGGATCAGTTTCACTTTGTCGCGTTGTCCGTATACGGTCATGTCCCCTGCCATAGCCAGTGCTTCCATGATATTTACTTTTTCATTGGTGATGGTGAATGTACCGGGGCTGGCAACTTCTCCCATCACAGAGATTTTGTAGTTTGCCATGCGTACATTTACAATAGGGTCTTCTTTGATATAGGTCTTCAGTTTCTCCTTTATCATATTTTCCGCCTGGCTTTTGGTAAGGCCGCCGATGTGCAGTGTTCCCAAAACAGGGAAATCAATGTTTCCGTTATTGTCTACCAGATACTGTTGTAAAGATGGTTGGCTGGTAAGGTTTTTGCTGTTTGCCGTGATAGGGGTGGCTACCGTCAGATTAAAGGGAATGGCGGCATCGGGATCGCTGGTATTCACCGTGATAGTCAGCAAATCTTTAGGCATGATGTGTGCATCATACAAGGGTGTTTTGACATTTGCCATGTCCAGATACTCGGACCCTTGCAGATAAGGTACTTTTTTGTAGGCGCTGCAACTACATAGTAGTAGTGAAACCAGCGCGAATAGGGTAAGTTTCAATCTTCTCATTTTTTGGCTCTCTATTAATTTTAATTCTCTATTTTGAACTTAATAAGCTTGCTTGTCTTTGCGTAGCACATTTGCCACGGTTTTGTACATGATATAAAGGTCGAGCAGGAAAGACCAGTGCTCCATATACCATATATCGGCTTTCACACGTCCTTCCATGTCTTCCAGCTCACGGGTTTCGCCACGGAAACCGGTCACTTGCGCCCATCCCGTGATACCGGGTTTGATGAAATGGCGGACCATGTATTTATTGATTATCTTGGAATATTCTTCCGTGTGTTTCAACATGTGAGGGCGTGGTCCCACAATGGACATATCTCCCAGCAATACATTGATGAATTGCGGAAGTTCGTCAATATTGGTCCGGCGCATGAAATCGCCGAATTTGGTTTTTCTAGGATCATTGAGGGTGGCCTGTAAGGTGTCCGATTCCTTGTTCACTTTCATAGAACGGAATTTATAACACCAGAATTCTTTATTATTCAATCCATTACGTTTCTGACGGAAGAATATGGGGCCCGGAGAAGTGATTTTAATGGTCACTCCTACAATAAGGAATATAATGGGGAACAATGTGCATAAAAAGAGTAATGAGAAGGCTACATCGAATATGCGTTTTATCAGCCTGTTTTCTATTTTTCCCAAAGGTTCCTTGCGGATGCTGAGAATGGGGACACTGCCTATCATTTCAAAGTACATACGGTGGCGCAGGTAGTTGCGCACATTGGGCACACTGTAGAAATGTATCAGGTTGTTTTCGCAATAATTAATGACCGGCACGATACATTCGCTTAATGCTGAGGGCAGGCAACAATAAAGTTGGTTCACTTTGTTTTTTGTCAGGTAATCAATGGTTTGCTCCGGCTTTCCCAAATAAGTACAACTGGCAGGGAACTTGGCATTGGGGGTTGTGTCGAAGTATCCCAGTACCCGGTATCCGGTAGTGGCGTCGGAGGTCATTTCATGATAAAGTTCGGCTATATTTTCGGTGCTTCCCAAATAAAGGACGGTACGGAAATTACCTCCGCGGCTTCTGTATAGCTGTATGCAGAAACGGAAAAGCAGACGATAGAAAGTGATGCAGAGGAAAAGTAGAATGAAATAATAGACAAAAAAGCGATTGGAGTATATTTCAAGTTCTGATAGTACAATTAAGCTTGTTGACAATAGGGAGAAATAAAAAACGTTACGGAGTGCCCGGAATACAATTTGATCGGCACGGGCTCCTCGTCGATGTAATATGACACCTCCTGAGATAGTGCACGCAAAATAGCATACGCTGAATAGAGTTAGAATTTGGGGTAAAGTGCCACTGTAGGCCCTCTCCCCAAACAACTCGTTCCATATTGAATTAAATGAGATGAAAAGTACATTCAGAATGACTAAATCTCCTAGAATGACTGCTAATTTAAGTGCTTTATTAAATCTCTGAACTTGTATCATAGGTTAAATTTTTTAGATGTCAGATCTATATTATGTTTTTAAAAGGTGTGTTTTAAATATGTCACTTTTTTTCTTTTTAATATCCTTCTGTTACTTCGTAAGTAACAGAACGTGAATTAATGGATTAGTTGTATAATTAATATTCTGTCGTTTTATAAATATATATAAGAGATAACTATGTGAAATATAGTGAATTTATTGCATTGCGTTAATAGTAAAAAGCGCAATGTGTGTTGTTGTATTTCTTTGTTCTCCTTCGATTTGATAATTGTTCATATTATTATTACTTTTTATCTATTATATAACCTTTTTAATTAAAATCTAGAAAAAAGCTGTGCCTTTATTTGTTTGCTATCAGTTAATTGTCTATTTTTGCCCTCCAAATAAGATCTGTTACTTACGAAGTAACACAATATAAATCTATTGATAATTAGAATTTTATATATTTATACTCTCTTTTTCCCATTATTTGAAACGTATAGAATTATCGCATCATTAGCTTTCTTTATTTCTTCATTCTTGAAATTTTTCAAATATGTTTCTGTAACTTTCACTGACGAGTGTCCAAAAGCCTCACATATTAATTGTTCGGAGAAATTACAATATTTGGCAAGGGTGGCCCAGGTATGCCGCGTAGTGTATGAACTGACCTTGGTTGCCACTCCGCATTTTTTCGCCAATCTGCCTAAATTGTAATTCATGGTTCGTAGTGCCTGCTGATACTCTGTATATAGATCCTCTCCGGTTTTTGTTCCACTGAGGATGGGAAAAAGGTAGGGAGAGTCCTGATTGGTATTTTGATATTTGTTTATCAGCTTCATTGCTGTTATCGGAATATCAACAATCATTTGCCCACCTGTTTTATATCGGCGATAAGAAAGTGTGTTGCCTTTTAAGTCGCTTTTGTGAAGATGGGCCAGATCAACAAAGGGCATTCCGCGTAATTGAAACATTAAATTAGCCCAAACTCTGCATCGTATCAAATCTTCCGGTAGTTTCTTTAGAGGAACCTCGTTTAGTAACTTGTTTATCTCTTCTACTTCCAATGCGCGTTTTATATCGTTTTTCACGCCGGTGTAGACATGATGAAATAAACGGGAATTCTCGGTTATTATTTTTTTATCCACTGCTTTGTTATAAGTTGCACGCAATGTCCGCATATAGGTGGAAACAGTATTCCAACTTAGTTGCTTGTCACGCAGGTAGGTTTCAAATTCTTTCAGATTGGCTCTGTTGAGCTGGTGAAAGTAAATAACCTCACATCCACAGAATTCACTGAATGCGTTCAAGGTGCTTTGATAAATGTGAGCCGTACCATAACGTTTCTCGTCTTTCAGTTCATCAATCGTTTTGTTCATAAACTCGTTGAATTTTTTTTTATTTCTCATAATGTTCCGTTTTATAGATTTTACAAAATAAGTTGTTTTCTTAACGGAATCGAATATAGGTTGAAATGTTCGAATTAGAAAGGTTATTTATCTAATTCTGCATTATTTATACGTATCATCCATCCGTTTACTTTCATTTGTAAACATATATAAGGTTGCTGCGGATCATTTGTTGAGTCAAGAAAAAATATCAGATTATAGCGGTCTTGCCTGTCAAGATATTCTTGTGGAGGCATATAGGTTGTCTCGACATTACGTGACAGGAGCAGATATTGTGTAAGCGGAATATCGAAAATCTCTTTTCCACTAGGTTGATAGATTAACCGTAGACGGGTATCGTCATTTTCCATCAGTCTCAATGTATTCATTCCGGCATGTACTACCTGTATGTCTTCCAAATTGGCGCTTTCTTGCATAAAGGGGAGATAACAGGTGGAAACGGAGTCTATCGGAGTGTTCCAATGATCCATGCATCCGTTGCCGGCAGTCAGTTCCAGACGGAAATCATCTGTATCCAGCGGGACGGCCGACTGACTTTGCAATATGCAGCTCAGAATATTCGTGTTTTTAGTAAGAGAGAGAGCCAAAACCTGATATTCGCCGCTGATATGCACGTTGTCCAGCCGCCCGTGGAATAGAGATGAAAGTTTTTCGGATTGTTCTCCCGCCTCATTGCGTAATAGTGTCAGTGAAGTGGGAGTATGTTGATAATGCGAGTCCGACAAACCTGCCCAAACCAGAAAGGTGTAATCTCCCTGAGGCAGGGAGGGGACTTGGATTATACATTCATTTTGATGGAATGTAAGACTGTCTACTTCCTCCCGGTCTATATAGTTTCCTTCCTGATCGAGAATAAATAGCGTGACATCTTTTACCTGGGTGGTCACGGCATCTACATTCAGCATATTATAGGTATAGGATAACTTTAACCAACAGCCTGTGGGACAATCGGATTGGTCATCGTCTACCCAGGAACATGCACTACAGAAAAGAGTACATAGGGCGAAGAGGATAGTAGCAGTTTTACTCATTGTTTTTCTATTTTGAGACTGTTTTATTCAAGGTCGGCATCTTGGTCACGGACAATCCACGGATATACTCCGAATTCTACGTCCAAGTATGCTTTGTATTCGTCCGGATCGGGTTTGGTATCCGGAGTGCCGGGACCCAGGTTCTTGATGCTGGTAATATTGACAGAATAAATATTGTTACGTACAATACCGAATTCCATTACGCCCATTGTGGTAGGATCGCCGTTATCAAGATGTTTGATCCAATAGTTGTAGAAGGTGGAGAAATTACCTTCATTCTTGGTGAAACGGGTAATCTGCTTGGCTGCCAGGTCTGCATCGCTGGATGCTTCTGTCAAACCATCAATATTGGCATCACCATGTTCACCCACAGCCGCCAGCGTGGTGTAGAATTTATAGTTGAAATAATACAGTGTCTTGAACACGAGCGGGTCTTCTACCGGCTGGCCGTCAGTGCCGATGGTCTGTGAGGCTTCCGGAGTGAATGTACCTTTCAGCATGATGCCGGTGGTGTACACCGTGTTCTGTGCCGGACGGAACATACAGTTTTCAAGACAATACATGGAAACGTACTTTCCTGCATCGGCCAGACCGGACCAATTGCTGTCTGTTTGTTTTGACAGGTGGTTAGTGTAGAATGAACCGCCTGTGAAACTGGTAGTAGCTCCTGCTACGGTCTTGTCGAAGAAATAGGGATCGATAAGATAACCGTTGTTGTCGGCTATGTTACCGAAATTTCCTGCTTCCACGCTGTAAGATGACGGAGCGGAAGGAGTTTCAGATGCGGCATCCAGTGTAGCGACATGACGGAAAGTGTAGAACTTGTTTGCCAGATTGATGAATTTGTAGTTGTTCAGCCGGACTGTGGCGTAAGTCACTCCCTTAGGATTCTTCAACGTGTAGATTTCCTTGCTGTCATTTCTAACCATCAGTTTGGCAACGGCACGTTCCAAATTGATTCTGACGTGTGCTCTGGTGTCGCTCTTTTCGGGAGATTCTACGGCAATGTTCAGATTGGCCGAGCCACGGTTGGACATGATGAATCCCTTTCCGGGTACGCTGGTTATCATACCGTTTCCATAAGTGGTGGCGTCAATCTGTCCCAATAATGTTGATTCCTGGCCTATTTCTTTTTCGATGTCAAGGTTTTGTGTACCGTTCGCTACGGCAAGGATGTCATAGTTGCCCGGTTCCAATATGATTTCCTTGTTGCAAGAATAGATGATGGTTTGTCCTTCTTGGTTGTTCTCTTTGCTGGAGATACCCAATTCATTTTGATCTACGTCGAGGGTAGTAACCAAATTCTTGCTGGAAGAATCAAACAGATAGAGTTTCACATTGCTCACTTTGTATTCTTCGGCAGTACCGTCTTCATAGACTCCAGAGTCTTCGGCGGAAGCGGCACGGCTGCCGTTAGAAGAGTTAGGGACTACAAATGAAATCTCCATGTTGCCTCCTTTGGCTCCGGAAATCGGATTGTCTCCATTTCCTGAGGGGACATCTGCATCATTAATACATCCTGCCATTGCAGCTGCAAGAGCGAAGGATAATAATAATTTTTTGTTCATAATGTAAAAATGTTTTTAGTAAAAAAATGTGATTAGTAAATCTCATGTAATATCTTCAGGTTTTCATCTGCTTGGGGCAGTCCTGCTTCTTTCGCTTTGCGCAGCAGGTTTTCTGCTTCGGTATAATTCCCATTCAGCATTTGCATGATACCTTGCAAAAGGGTCTTTTCGGGAGTCTCACCGGCTTTGTCCAAATAGAGTGAGGCGCCTTTTGTATCTCCCTGTGAGAGCAGGATGCAAGCTGCATTGAGATTGGCAACGGGATGTTCCGGATTAAGCAGAACGGCCGTCATGAAAATCTTATTGTATTCCGGACTGCCGGCAGGGTAGGTCTGGGCTATGCGGAACATCTCTTCAATACTCAGATTCTTGGGGTTGCTTTCGAAAACCTGCTTGGCCTGCTCTACCGTAAACGGACGTACCACATAGTGGATGGTGTAGTCTGAATGACGGAGACCCGGGAACCAGTGTTGTAGGATGAAACGGAACTCTTCGGGATAACGTTTCCGTATTTTCCGTTCTTTCTCATCGGGGCTGTTTTTGCTCTCCGCAATATGTAACAGTTCCTCGCGATGGGAAATAACGGTATCGGTCAGCAACTTGATAAATCCGTCCCAGTCTTCGGGGGTGTAATGGGTGGTAAACAATGTATCATTGAAAGAATATTGGCTGCATACATAGTCTTTCAGGGTCTGGGTCCGTTCCCGTGCCAGACGCTCGTTGTTTGAGTAGGGACCTTCGGGAGAGGCGTATCCATGAATGTCAATATGTGAAATGACTACATTGGTATCGTTTTTTATCAAGTCGATACTGCGTTTTATCTTTGCCAGTTCGGCCGGATTGTTTCTGTATTCGGGATAGATAATTGTTTCGTTGAGCGGGAAGTCCAGATAGGCACGTCCGCTTTCTTCACGCAATTTCCTTTCTTCCATCTGCGGGGTGATAAACGCTACGTGCGGATGGATATCGGGAAGCATATTCAGGCGGGTCAGATAGGTGGAGTCTGTATGGCGGGGGACTCCGCATCCGCATTCTTTTTCGATGAGATGCAAGGAGGCATGTTTCATCCAGTGAGTGAAGGGGATGCTGCGTAAGTAGTGTACGCTTTGTTTCCGGTCATTACGGCGGCGTAACTCTTCATAGTCTTTTTCCTGCCGGCCGGTTTCACGTTGGAAGAAAATATGTTGTTTACGACCGTTCACATAGATGGCGGGAAGCTGGATGAAGTTGTCCAGGCTGTCGCTGAGCTGGGGAACCAGTATGACTGATTCGTTAGAGGGAATCTGTCTGGTAATGTCTACTTGCATGGACACTACCAGACTTTCTCCCATCCGGTAGAGCTGGGAGGAGGCGATGTAAATCGAACTGTCCCGTTCTGCCGGCTGCGCTGATGAGCAAAGCGTAGGAAAAATAAATGATATAAAATAGAATAAATATTTCATGGCTCTTTAGTTAAATATGTAAACTATACTCAGGGATGCTTTGGAGGGGCCGAAATAGCGATAATGGCCTTTTTCCAGTAATTCGGCACACACGTCAGGGCATTTATATTTCTTATAATCGATATATTCATACCCTACACCGACGGAAACTTCTATATTCCAGTGGCGGTTGAGCATGATGTGGTATCCGTAACTTATGCCTCCACCGGCCAGCCAGCCTGCATATCGGTGCTCTTTCAGCCAGGGGAAGAGCCCGAAAGGCATCTTTTTCCCTCCTACGTTGAACTGCGCTCCGTTGAGATAGGCTCCCCAAAAACTGCCGTTGAATTTCTGGCAAGTCCAGTAGCGGTATTCAGGTTGTATGAGCCAATATTTGTTGACATATCCTTCCGAGCGTTTCCACGGACGTATGCTGCCGGACAAATCGAATGTGGATTTGGAGCCGAAGGCATATTCCACACCGGCATTCAGCGCACCGTTGGCGGCGGAAAGCAGGTTGCTTTTGACAGCCATTTTCTGTGCGGAAACGGAAAGGGCGCCGCCGAGCAGAAGACAAGAAAGGATATACCGGGTTTTCATATTTTATTGTATATTGGTTTGATTGGATTCAAAGAATATTTTCAGGTTATAGGTGGCTTCTTCCGAGCCTTCGGCTTTGGCTGCTTTCAGCAGGCGGATGCCTTCGTAGGTGTTGTTGCACAACAGTTCGTAGGCGCCACGGCAGTTTTTGTAGGCAAGCGTTTCATGGGAAGCCATTTGCAGATAGCGGCCGGCTGCCTGTGTGTTGCCCCGTTCGATGGCGGCAGCAGCGGCGTTGAGGTTGGCAACGGGGCTTGCCGGATATATCTTGACACTAATATCTATGATTTTGTAGAACTGTTCCGGAATGTTTTTGTAGCTGATGGCTACGGTGTAAAGCTCGCGTAACGAAAGCATCTGCGGATTGATTTCGGCTATGACACGCGCTTCGTCCAGACTGAAGTTCAGCTCTTTCTGGTTGCGTTCATCGGTTGCGTCGCTTTCGGGAGATACATAGCTTCCTTTGAAATATGGTTTGGCAGATGGTGCAGACGGGGCAGGGGAAACAGGACGGTGTTCCGGAACAACGGGGGCAGAGGGTGAGGCTGCTGCCATAGGAGCTTCCCGGTTCCTGTCTTGTTGGGGAACGAAATTATCTGTTACTTTTGCTATATGGGTTGCTTTGTCCGGAATGGGGATATTTTCACTTTGTACTTTCTCTCCGTTGCCGTTGATGACTTCTTTCTTGAGGTTCAATGTGGCGAACTGTACCCAGTCGGCTGCCGGGAGGGAAGCACGGTAGTGGATAGTCTGATCGCTGTCTGTCAAGGGGATAGCGGTAAATACGGGAGTTACATTCGCTTTGCCTCTTCGTTTGTTGAGCGCCAGGGTGCGGCGGTATAGCCGATGTGCACGTTCTCCGTTGAGCAGAATTTGAGGTAGTTCTGCAGTGTGGGTTCCGTCTGTGAGGACAGGGGTGAGACGGATATGGCTTTTGGTGTCCATCTGGGGAACATTGAGAGTCATTTTCATGGACACTATGGCAGAGTCCTGTCCGAGAGTAACGGAGGGAGGCAGGATATCAAGTTTCAGGTTTTGTGCAGTGGCAAAGGTGCCGCATAATAAAAGACTGAATAGTATGTTTGTCTTGAGTTTCATGACTGATAGGGTATATTTGCTTTTATATTTATTGAATGAAATAAATGAATGATATGCCTAGCTGGGTAGGTCCGACATAGTTGGAGTGGGATTTCTTAATAAGTGCGTCTCCTTTGGCGGGACCGTATTTATCATAGGTGAGATGGGCGTATCCGACAGATATGCTTGCTTCAAGACTCCAGAATGTGCTGAGCAACCATTGGTGTCCATAGGTAATGCCGCAACCTATCAGATTACCCTGATAACGGTTGTTCTTTACTGTTGTAAAAGGAGTGGTTCCACCGAAATTGTATTGGGCGAAATGGGCTTGCATCCCGAAAAAACTTCCTATGAATGTTTCATTGAGCCACCAACGATATTCGGGCTGGATCAGAATATGTTTCATTTTTTTGTTTTCTCCCAGATTCCAGGGATTATAGTTGACGCTCAGATTGAATGAATGGGTGTCATCACACCTTATTTCTCCTCCCAGGTTGAAAGTGCCGGTAAGGTCATAAAGAACATTGCTTTTTACAGCGATACTTTGAGCCGAGGCTATACGCGGAGTTATAACTGCTAGCATGATTGCTATTATAAATAAGTAAGAATGTCGCATTGTCAATATTTTTGTTTTGTTTTTTTTCTGTTACTTTAGAAGTAACGGAAGGGAAGGAGGGAGGGAAAAAAACATGAAAACAGCGGTAAAATAAAGATTTAGTGGCTGTTAGAGAAGATAAAAGACTGGGAATGTAGCTTAACTCATATTGACGATCAGAGTATGGGCAGGGAGGGCTATATGCGGAATAAAAAAATTTTTTGAAATAAAAACGAAAAAAAAGTGTAGAAATCTTGCACTGTATCTAAAGTTTGTATACTTTTGCTTCCAAAATCTGTTCCGTTACTTCTAAAGTAACAGTCTTGTAATTTACTGTTTTATAATGTAATGTGAAGTTTTAAAATTGATTATATAGAAATGTTAATGTGATTAATTATTACTTTATTTGCTTTGTCTAATTCATCGTTTTTAAAACTTTTCAAATAGGTTTCGGTCACCTTTGTGGAGGAGTGCCCTAGGGCATCACAAATCAATTGTTCCGAAAAGTGGCAGTATTTAGCCAAAGTGGCCCAAGTGTGGCGGCTGGTGTAGGAACTGACATTGAGTTTGATTCCGCAGTATACCGCCAGTTGTTTCAGGTCATAGTTCAGTTTCCGCAAGGCATGTTGGTATTCTGCATATTCTTCTTCGCTTTTCCGGTTTCCACTGAGAATGGGAAGCAGGTAGGGGGAGTTGGAATCTGTATTTTGATACCGTTTGATAAGGTTCATGGCAGCGGGAGGAATCTCTACGGTGAGCAGGGTTCCTGTTTTGTGGCGGCGGTAGGAGATAACGGAATCTTGCAGGTCTGTTTTGCGCAGGTGTGCCAGATCCACAAAGGGCATCCCGCGTAACAGGAACATTAGGGTAATCCATGCCCGGCTCTCTTCCATACTTTGCGGCAAGGGGCGTGGAAGGGAGGCACTTAATAATTTGCTCATGTCTTTGGCATCGAGGGCGCGTTTGGTATTGGCTTTTACACCAGTATATACGTGACGGAAAAGACGGGGCTTTTCTTCTGTCAGACCATCGTCCACGGCTTTGTTGTAGATGCTTCGCAAGGTACGCATATAAGTGGAAACAGTGTTCCAGGTGCATCCCTTGTTACGCAGGTGGTTCTCAAATTGTTTCAGGTATGAACGTTCCATCTGGTTGAACCGGATGGTGTCGGTCTTGCAGAAGAGCATGAAGGCGTTCAATGTGCTTTGGTAGATGTGGGCGGTACTGAAACGCTCTTCTTCTTTTAGCGACCGGATAAGTTGTTCCATAAATAGGGTCAGGTTAGATTTTTCTTTCATTGTTCTTTCATTTTTAAAATTTAGATACTGTATATTTCTCAGTTTAAATGCGCATTCTCTGAGTTAATCTTAAAAGTCCGGATGAGTTTATTTGTTCATCGTTTTATTTCTTTTTGTGATAGCTTGTGCTTTTTCCTCGCTTTTTGACGATTGGCGGAGGTCTTGTGAGTACGTCTTGTTGTTTTTTTCGTCTAACTGTAAATAATTTATATGAAAAGAATGAAAAATATCAGGCTAGGAACACTTGTCGCATGTATGTGCGTGTTATGGGGGTGCGAGAAACCCAATGTGAATATTGTGATGCCGCAGGAAGCGTCGAACCGGGTGCTGTTTGCTGGAGAACATTTGAAAAAAGCGCTGGAAGATGCGGGGTATTCGTCTGTTATGTTGTCGGATACTGCCGGTATAGATAAAGATGAGGTCTGCATCCGTCTGGAACAGGCTACTGATACAGCCGGACTGAAAAAGGAGGGATTTACCATTTCTACCCGTGGAAACATGACTACAGTGACAGGAAACGACGGAAACGGTGTGATTTACGGCTGTCGTGAATTGATAGATCATGTAGGACAATACAAGGATTTGAAGTTTCCGGCACAACTGACGGATGCTCCTGAAATGGTGCTTCGCGGAGGTTGTGTAGGGATTCAGAAAATGGAATACCTGCCCGGAAGAGGGGTGTATGAGTATCCCTATACGCCGGAGAGCTTCCCTTGGTTTTATGATAAGGAACAATGGATAAAATATCTGGATATGCTGGTGGAAAACCGTATGAATTCCTTGTATCTGTGGAACGGGCATCCGTTTGCTTCCTTGGTGAAGCTGGAAGAGTACCCTTTTGCCGTAGAAGTGGATGAGGAAACTTTCAAGAAAAATGAGGAAATGTTCTCGTTCCTGACTGCCGAAGCGGACAAGAGAGGTATCTTTGTGATCCAGATGTTTTATAATATATTGTTAAGCAAGCCTTTTGCCGAGCATTACGGGTTGAAAACACAGGATCGTAACCGTCCTATTACTCCGCTGATCAGTGATTATACACGTAAGTCGGTGGCCGCGTTTATAGAAAAATATCCCAATGTGGGTTTGCTGGTATGCTTGGGGGAAGCGATGGATACCTACGAGGATGATGTGGAGTGGTTTACCAAAACCATTATTCCGGGAGTGAAGGACGGGTTGAAGGCACTGGGGCGTACGGATGAGCCGCCCATCTTGCTGCGTGCGCACGATACGGACTGCAAGATGGTGATGGATGCCGCGCTGCCGTTATACAAGAACCTCTATACCATGCATAAATACAATGGTGAGTCACTGACTACTTACGAACCGCGAGGTCCTTGGTCCAAGATACATTCGGATCTGAGTGCTTTGGGAAGTATTCATATCAGTAATGTGCATATTCTGGCAAACTTGGAACCGTGGCGTTGGGGATCTCCCGACTTTGTACAGAAAGCGGTGAATGCCATGCACAATGTACATGGAGCCAATGCCCTGCATCTGTATCCGCAGGCTTCTTATTGGGACTGGCCGTACACGGCTGATAAGTTGCCGGATGGCAAACGGGAGTATCAGCTGGACCGTGACTGGATATGGTACAAAACCTGGGGACGCTATGCATGGAACTGTCATCGGGACCGTTCATCCGAAGTGGAATATTGGGACAAGCAGTTGGGCGATTATTATGGTACGACTTCTGCCGAAGCTGGAGATATTCTGGAGGCATACGAGCAGAGTGGAGAGATTGCTCCGAAGTTGCTCCGCCGTTTCGGCATCACGGAAGGGAACCGGCAGACTTTGTTGCTGGGTATGTTTATGAGTCAGTTGGTGAATCCTTATAAATATACTATCTATCCGGGATTTTATGAGAGTTGCGGGCCGGAGGGCGAGAAGCTGATAGAATATGTGGAGAAAGAATGGAAAAAACAGCCACATGTGGGCGAATTGCCGTTGGATATTGTGGCGCAGGTGGTGGAACACGGTGACAAGGCGGTGGCGGCCATTGATAAGGCTGCCGCAGCGGTGACTCGTAATAAAGAGGAGTTCGGACGTTTGCGGAATGACATGCATTGCTATCGTGAGTTTGCATACGCGTTTAACCTGAAAGTGAAAGCTGCGCAGCGTGTCTTGAACTATCAGTGGGGAAAGGATCTGAATGAACTGGATGCCGCTATTCCATTGATGGAACAAAGTCTGGATCATTACCGCAAGCTGGTGGCATTGACGGATAGTACTTATTATTATGCCAACAGTATGCAGACCGCGCAACGCCGTATTCCTATCGGTGGTGACGGTGGCAAGAACAAGACCTGGAAAGAGATGCTGGTGCATTATGAAAATGAGCTGGCTAATTTCAAGGCGAACTTGCAGTTGCTGAAAGATAGGGCGGCAGGTAAGGTGACGGAAAGTGCAGCTGAGATAAAACCTTTGTCCGCCGCAAATGTGAAGATCCTGAACGGACTGGCTCCGGTGAAACTGGCGACGGGGGCAAGCCTGTTCTCCAATGTACCGGGCAAGGTGGATGCGCTGGCCGCCGAGCTGGAAGGGCTGACTGCTTATAGAATGAACGGGGATGTGCAGCGCAAGGAAGGTACGACAATAGAGTTTGAAGCGGCTGCTCCGGTGAGTTTGTTGGTAGGTTATTTCCGTGATGACCAGAAGAAGTATGCGAAAGCCCCGAAACTGGAAACGGACGCTTCTGCCAATGATTACGGTCAGGCGGAACCGAAACTGACCAATGCCATACGCATAGCGGGTATGCCGCTGGCGAATGTGCATGCATATCATTTTGAGGCCGGAAAGCATACCTTGTTGCTGCCGAAAGGATATACGATGGTGCTGGGATTTACAGACGCGCAGGTAACTCCGCGTAATGCGGGACTGGCAGGTGCGGAGGAGACGATGGACTGGATGTTCTATTAAAAAGATTATAGGGATAGGGTAGCCACTTTGTCTATGATAAAGCTTTTTATCCTATCCCAATCTATTGCAACAAGCATTTCGGGCATGAATTGTTCTTCAGCATCTTCAAAATAAGTTAAACTCATCAAAGCGCGGAATTGGGAATTATCGGGGTATTTATCAGCATAGAATTTTAGAATGTTTTCCAGTGAATAGTGTTGCAGTAGGAAATAAATATCTATAAAGTCTTTTTTGGTTCCCCGTCCCTCTATTGCATTTATTTTCATTGCTGCAATATCTCTGGGGGAGGCTAGTCTTATACCATTTTCTTCAATAGCAGGATCCAGCCAATTATATCTGTAATTGACAAAATCTATTTTAATATCATCAAGTATGTATATCTTGATGTTTTTAGACTCTTTGATAACAGATAATTTCCCTATGTTGATCAGTACTTCTTTTATAGTTTCATTATCTTCCTCTATATTCCCGAAAAAATCTAAATCAATTGAAATACGATGGCCGTATTGAAGTGCTAAAGCTGTTCCACCTACTAATCTGGCTTTTGAAAGAAATTCTTCATTGGTCAGCTTTTTTAGCAATTCCAAAGTGTGGGAGTTGACTGTTTGATATGATAACATCTGTATTGTTCTTTAGAGGTGTTTGAAATACAGCAAATATAAGACAATGCTTTTTTGTCCAATGTGCGTAATGATTGGCAAATAGAAACGATTCTATCCAATCCATAATATGATAATATAAGTTGCCAGTCTTTTAAATTGCCATATTCCAGTACACGTTGGATAATTTGTGCCGGGCAGGTATCTAAATTAACTTTATTTACGTCCATATCCCAAAATAAATGTCGGGATAATAGAGAAATATATTCTTTTTGTGACATTACATTCATAATGACTTTAATTTTTTGTTGGTTTCTTGCTCTAATATTTCATAACCAATTTCTTTTTGACAAAAATAGCTGTTTTGCTTCGGAATATCAAATATTACGGCTTAATTTTGTATGCTCAATCCTAGTACATTTTACTTTCTTATCCGTCTTGCTTGTATATAAAAGGTGATTATGAAAAAGATCTTAATATTAGCATTTTCTTTGTTCACGTTGGGAACATACGCCCAACGTGAAGTTCCGCAATCGCGCATGGAGCAGATTTATGAGGAAGCCAAGACTCCTTATAAATATGGGCTGGCTGTAGCTCCTGCCGACAACAGGCATAAAATAGACTGCCCTACCGTGTTCCGTGAAGGGGATAAGTGGTATATGACCTACGTGGTTTATAATGGTAAGAGCGGACTGGACGGGCGTGGATACGAGACATGGATAGCCGAAAGTGATAATCTGTTGGAATGGCGTACATTGGGACGTGTCTTGTCTTATCGTGACGGATTCTGGGATTGCAACCAGCGTGGTGGTTTCCCTGCATTGCCGGATATGGAGTGGGGAGGAAGCTATGCCCTGCAGACGTATAAAGGCAAGCATTGGATGACTTATCTGGGTGGGGAAGGGACCGGATATGAATCGGTGAACAAGCCGCTGTATATCGGTTTGGCCTGGACAGACCGGCCTTTGGGTTCCGCCCATGAGTGGCAGGCACAGGACAAGCCTGTGATGAGTATCCATGATAAAGACGCGCAATGGTGGGAAAAGCTGACCCAGTACAAAAGTGTGGTCTATTGGGATAAGGAGAAAACACTGGGCGCTCCTTTCGTCATGTTCTATAACGCGGCGGGACGGCATCCGGAAACGGATTTGAAAGCGGAACGGGTGGGTATCGCCTTGTCAAAGGATATGAAGAAGTGGAAACGATATCCGGGCAATCCGGTCTTTGCACACGAAGCGGACGGAACCATCACGGGGGATGCGCATATCCAGAAAATGGGCGATGTGTATGTCATGTTCTACTTCTCGGCTTTTGAACCGAGCCGCAAATACAAGGCATTCAATACATTTGCTGCCAGTTATGACCTGGTGCACTGGACCGATTGGAAAGGAGCGGATTTGATTATCCCTTCCAAAGACTATGATGAATTGTTCGCTCATAAAAGTTATGTGGTGAAACACAATGGGGTGGTGTATCATTTTTATTGTGCCGTGAATGACGCGGAACAACGTGGTATAGCCATTGCTACCAGCAAGCCGATGGGACGTTCGCAAGTGCATTTCCCGGAACGGGAGGTGAAGAACCGCCGGATGGTGATGGAACTGGATAAAGGATGGAAAACATGGCTTTGTGATAAAAGTGCATACGGGCAGGCGGACAATGCCCCTACAGTGGTGGATATCCCTCATAACTGGGACGATTATTACGGTTACCGCCAACTGACTCATGGCAATCTTCACGGTACTGCCATGTACGAAAAGATATTCACGCTGGATAATTCTCAATTTCCAATTTCCGATTCTTCATTCGGAAAACGTTATTTCCTTCGTTTTGAGGGAGTGGGAACGTATGCCACTGTTACATTGAATGGAAAGGATTTCGGCCGTCATCCCGTAGGGCGTACTACGTTGACATTGGATGTGACGGAGGCGTTGAAGCCGGGAGAGAACAGACTGGTGGTGAAAGCGGAGCATCCTGAAATGATAGCCGATATGCCTTGGGTATGCGGTGGTTGTTCTTCGGAATGGGGATTCAGTGAAGGTTCCCAGCCTTTGGGCATTTTCCGTCCCGTGGTGCTGGAGGCTACGGATGAAATACGCATCGAGCCTTTCGGAGTGCATATCTGGAATGATGATAAGGCGGGAACTGTCTTTGTAGAAACGGAGGTGAAAAATTACGGGAAGACTGCCGAAACGGTGGAAGTGGTTAATAAATTCAGTAATGCGGATGGCAAGCAGGTGTTCCGCCTGACGGAGAAGGTGACTTTGCAGCCGGGTGAAAGGAAAGTGGTGAAGCAACAATCGCCGGTGCAGAATCCTGTCTTATGGAGTACGGAGAATCCTTATTTGTATAAACTGGCCAGTATGATAAAGCGTGGCAAGAGTACGACGGATGAGATTAGTACGCCCTTTGGTATCCGTACCGTCAGTTGGCCGGTGAAACGGAAGGACGGTGACGGACGGTTCTATCTGAACGGACAGCCTGTCTTTATCAATGGGGTATGTGAATATGAACACCAGTTCGGACAAAGTCATGCTTTCAGCCGTGAGCAGGTGGCAGCCCGTGTGAAACAGATCCGTGCGGCGGGCTTCAACGCTTTCCGTGACGCTCACCAGCCCCATCACCTGGATTATCAGAAATATTGGGATAAGGAAGGGGTCTTGTGGTGGACTCAGTTCTCGGCCCATGTATGGTATGATACTCCGGAGTTTCGTGAGAATTTCAAGAAACTGCTCCGCCAGTGGGTGAAGGAACGCCGCAACTCGCCCAGTGTGGTGATGTGGGGATTGCAGAACGAAAGCACGCTGCCTAAGGAGTTTGCCGAGGAGTGTAGTGAGATTATCCGTGAAATGGATCCTACGGCGCGTACCATGCGTGTGATTACTACGTGTAACGGTGGTGATGGAACAGATTGGAATGTTATTCAGAACTGGAGTGGAACCTATGGTGGTGATGTGAATAAGTATGGCCGTGAATTGTCACAGAAGAATCAGTTGTTGAATGGTGAATATGGGGCATGGCGCAGCATCGGGTTGCATACGGAACCGGCAGCTTTTGATGCAAACGGCGTATGGAGCGAGGAACGTATGTGCCAACTGATGGAAACCAAGATCCGATTGGCGGAACAGGCTAAAGATAGTGTATGCGGACAGTTCCAATGGATATTCAGCAGTCATGATAACCCGGGACGCCGCCAGCCGGACGAATCGTATCGCCGTATAGATAAGGTGGGACCGTTTAATTATAAAGGACTGGTTACTCCGTGGGAAGAACCGCTGGATGTATATTATATGTATCGTGCCAACTATGTGCCGGCTTCCGAAGATCCGATGGTCTATCTGGCATCCCACACGTGGGAAGACCGTTTTGCGACAGGCCGCAGACGGGCTACCATTGAGGCGTACAGCAATTGTGACAGTGTGTTGCTGTACAATGATGCGGTGGATGCTGAATACTTGGGACGGAAATTGAATCATGGGGTGGGGACTCATTTCATGTGGGAAAACCGCGATATCCGTTACAATGTGCTTCGTGCTGTGGGGTACTTTAAAGGAAAACCGACAGCGGAAGATGTGCTGGTGCTGAACGGTCTGGAAAAAGCTCCTCATTTTGAGGCTCTTTACCGTGGTTCTGCTATAGTGCCTGTTGCTGCCGACCGATTGAACGGAACTGATTTGTTGAAAGGAGCTGAGGGATATACGTATCTTTATCGTTTGAATTGCGGAGGAGACGCTTATACGGATACGTATGGTCAGGTCTGGGCGCAGGATAACAGCCGTTATTCTCATTCGTGGGCGGAATCGTTTGTTCATCCGTCGGATAGTGTACAGTTGTTGAGCCCTTATCAGGCGAGCCAGCGTACCACGAATGATCCCATTCATGGCACTAGGGACTGGGAACTGTTCCAGACTTTCCGCTTCGGACGCCATAAGCTGAATTTCCGCTTTCCCGTTCCGGATGGCGAGTATCGTGTGGAACTTTATTTTACAGAACCCTGGCATGGTACAGGAGGCGGCGTACGGACGGATTGTGAAGGCTTGCGTATTTTTGATGTAGCGGTAAATGATAAAGTACTTCTGGACGACTTGGATGTATGGGCTGAAGCGGGTCATGACGGCGCTTGCAAAAAGGTGGTGAATGCTATCGTGAAAGGGGGAGTCTTGAAGATTAATTTTCCGGAGGTGAAAGCGGGGCAAGCTTTGATTTGTGGCATTGCGATAGCTTGTAAAGGCGACTTGGATTCCGTTCGCTCTTTTTCTGCCCATAGCTTCAGCTGGGCTGCACAAGACAAGGAGGTGATGGAAAAGACTCCCAAAGAATTATTGCCTGAAGATAAAAACGCCCGTGCCAATGTGACTTATCAAGCGGAGGATGCTGTGCTGAAAGGTAAGTTCATAAAGAAAGAGGTTAAGAAACAAACCGGGGTTTTCTTTGGTAAAGGTACACAAAGCAGTATTACTTGGAACATTTCTACCGGTCTGGCACAAGTCTATGCTCTTCGTTTTAAATACATGAATGTTACAGGGAAGCCTATGAAGGTGCGTATGCAGTTCATTGATTCCAAAGGGGTGGTACTGAAGGAAGATAATCTGACTTTTGCCGAAACTCCCGGAAAGTGGCGTATGCTGAGTACAACGACGGGTACGTATATCAATGCAGGCTATTATAAGGTGGTGCTTTCCGCACCGGATATGGAGGGACTGGCATTGGATGCGCTGGATGTGCAATAAAGTATTTTTTTATTTGCCGGTAGGAATAAATAGTTTATCTTTGTTCTTTTAAAAAGTTTGAATTCGTCAGAACAGAGTTTATGCCAAAATTTATAATAGATAAGATAGGTCCGATAGAGCATGTTGATTTTACTTTGAATAAAGTGAACATGCTGATTGGTCCGCAAAGCAGTGGGAAAAGTACAATAGCTAAGGTTATCAGTTTCTGTCTATGGTTGGAAAAGGATGTGCTGATGCGTCGTAACACTGATTATGTAAGTTGGAGCTTTGTGGAAAAACAGTTGCTAGAGTTTCATAAATTGAAAAACTATCTGAATGAAGGATATGCTATATTCTTTGTGGGTGATGCTATTGATTTTTGTTATACAAAAGATATGTGCTTCGCTAAATTAAAAGACGGGTTTGAAAGGTGCAAAATTGGCAAAGTCGCTTATATACCCGCTGAAAGAAATGCTGTTACGTTACCCAATATTGCGTCATTGAAGATGCCTGAATATAATACAAGAAGCTTTATTTTTGACTGGTTGGAAGTTCATCAAAAGTTCCAAAAGAAAAATGCTGTCGATTTGCTGAAACTGAAATTGAAGTATTATTATGACGAATCATCCCAAAAGGATATGATTGTGCTGGAAGATGGAAAAGAAATAGGATTGGAGGAGGCTTCCAGCGGGTTGCAGTCGGTTGTGCCGTTGTATGTTTATGTATATTATTTAACCCATTGGATATATGATCATCAGGAAGATATTTCTTTTGAAAAGAAAGACAGAATAGAAGGGGCATTGTCCAGGGAGTATATTAAAATGTTTTCCAAACAAATGAATGTTGTTATGGATGAGGAATTCTTGAATCAGGCAGTAAAAGAAGCAAAGCTTTCTCCAGGGTTCAAAAAGATATTAGGAACAGCAAAGACCTTGAAAAAAGCGGGTAATGATTCTTTGGATAATTTGTTGGAAACCGTTTTGGAACTTGAAGAGAATATTTCTCATCCTCATTACTCCAACATTATAGTGGAAGAGCCGGAGTTGAATTTGTTTCCCGAAACTCAAAAAGATCTTATCTATGATCTGTTGGAGATGATCAATAGCGGACGGGATCATTTACTGATGACTACCCACAGCCCTTATCTGCTTTATGCACTGAATAATTGCATGCTGGGGGCTTTGGTACAAGAAAATATACCGGAAGAAGAGGAGGGATTACAAAAGATGAAGGATTCGTTTGTCAAGCCGGAGGATGTTTCTGTATGGGAGATTAAAAATGGAAAATTTTTTCCTTATAAAGAGAATCCGAACTATACTATTCAAGATGAAAGAGGATTGATTCGCAATAACTATTTTGATCGGATAATGAAGAATATCATGACAGACTTTGCTGCCTTAATGGATTATTGTGATGAGGATTGAAGCTTTTACAAGATATAATGAGATGACAGGTGACGCCTATGTCATGGATTATACACAAGCGACAGCCGGTAAACGGAAAGTATGTATAAAGGAAGAAGATCCTGATGATATAGCTTCTTTTCATTTGATTAATCCAAGAAAAACGACTTATTGGGCAGTGAATTTTGAGGAGAATCCGGCTGTGTTGAAAGGTTCTGATCAGTGTGAATGTATGTTTGTTTCCAGTAGGGCAAGCAGTAAGGGATGGGTTTGCTTGGTTGAACTTAAATATTGTTTGGAAAAGAACATAGAGAGGAATGCAGGAGATGCTTTTAAACAATTGTATGAAACATTGAACAAATTGGTGGAATTGAATATTGTAGATTATAAATCACATCGGATTTACTTAAATATATCTATACCTGAACATTCCCATAGGGCACCGTTTACTGCTTTTCAGAATACCCAAGATGATTTGTTGGAATGTTTATATACTCATAAGGTTAAAGTATTGGGATATAATGAAGTTCTGATATTAAATGAATGTTTTATCAGACCACCGAAAGAGGAGATCTGAAATCTATATGTATCATTAAATGGGCGATCTGAAAATATAAAATGGAATCATAAGGGGAAGGTTTCAGCATTTGGCATTTTTTACTATCTTTGTGCTCTGAAACTAACCTCTTAAAAATATGTTAATTGATTTACTGCATTCTTCTTATTTCTCGCTCTTTCTTATTGTAGCGTTGGGTTTTATGCTAGGGAGGATTAAGATAAAGGGCTTGTCGCTGGATGTGTCGGCCGTTATCTTCATTGCCTTGCTTTTCGGACATTTCGGTGTGATCATTCCTAAAGAATTGGGGAACTTCGGTTTGGTGCTCTTTATCTTTACCATCGGTATTCAGGCCGGTCCCGGATTTTTTGATTCTTTCAGGAGTAAAGGAAAGACACTGATTCTTATTACTATGCTTATTATTTGCTCTGCCTGTCTGACGGCGGTAGGACTGAAGTATGCTTTCGACATTGATACGCCCAGTGTGGTGGGATTGATAGCAGGGGCATTGACCAGTACGCCTGGTCTGGCGGTAGCTATAGACAGTACAAATTCACCGTTGGCTTCCATTGCATACGGTATTGCTTACCCGTTTGGAGTGATAGGGGTGATTTTGTTTGTGAAGCTGTTACCCAAGATTATGCGGGTGGATCTGGATAAAGAAGCGCGCAGGTTGGAACTGGAACGGCGCAGCGGTTTTCCGGAACTGACAACTTGCATTTTCAGAGTGACCAATCAAGCGGTATTCGGACGTACTTTGGCGCAAATAAATGCGCGTGCCATGACGGGAGCCGTTATTTCGCGGGTAAAGCATGAGGATTCTATATTGATGCCTAAAGCGAATACCATGTTGCTGGAAGGGGACTATGTGCAGGCGGTGGGAAGTGAGGAAGCGCTGAATCAGTTTGCCGTATTGGTTGGAGAACGGGAGGAAGGCGAATTGCCTCTGGACCAGACACAGGAGATTGAATCTTTATTGCTGACAAAGAAAGATATGATAAACAAGCAATTGGGAGATCTGAATTTACAACGTAACTTTGGTTGTACGGTAACCCGTATCCGTCGAAGCGGCATAGACTTGTCACCTTCTCCGGATTTGGCCTTGAAATTCGGTGATAAGTTGATGGTGGTCGGTGAACGGGAAGGACTCAGAGGCGTTGCTCGTTTGTTGGGGAATAATGCCAAACAGTTGTCTGATACTGATTTCTTCCCGATAGCTATGGGGATTGTATTAGGTGTATTGTTCGGTAAAATAAATATTTCATTTTCAGACAGCGTTTCATTTTCACCCGGATTGACCGGAGGAGTATTGATGGTGGCATTGTTGCTGAGTGCCGTGGGAAAGACAGGACCCATATTGTGGTCTATGTCCGGTCCTGCCAATCAGTTGTTACGTCAGTTGGGCTTATTGCTGTTTTTGGCTGAGGTCGGTACTTCTGCCGGTAAGAATCTGGTGGCTACTTTTCAGGAGAGCGGATTGTTATTGTTCGGAGTGGGGGTGGCCATTACTGTTGTGCCTATGCTGGTTGCTGTTGTGGTTGGCAGGTTGGTCTTTAAAATCAGTTTGTTGGATTTGCTGGGCACCATCACTGGTGGTATGACCAGTACGCCCGGTCTTGCGGCAGCCGATTCCATGGTAGATAGTAATATTCCGAGTGTTGCATACGCTACGGTGTATCCGATTGCAATGGTGTTCCTTATTTTGTTTATACAAGTGATCGCTTCGGCAGTTTATTGATATATCAAACAGCCGGGTGGGTATGTGCCAAAGGTAGTAAATACTTTTGGCACATTTTTTATTTGGATGAATGTTGTATTTTTATTTATCGATATGAGGAGAAAAAAATATTCATTTTGTTTCTTTTATAGATTTTAATTTATATATTTGTCACAACCTTAATATAATACGGAGAAAGATTAGGCTTATTCGGTGACAGAATGACGATTGGAATATGTATGAATAAGCTGAACTCATATATGGTATTTATAAATATACTCAATTTTATGAGGAATAAAGACACACACACTCGAATTACAGACAAATGCAGATGTTTGTTTGTAGTTGCCTATTCGGCAATGTCTATTACAGGATTGAGCTCCGTGCTCGCAGTGGAAAACCATGCACTATCTTCTCCGGTTTCAGATCGTGTGGAAAGCGTACAGCAGAAAAAACATGTTTCAGGTAATGTGCAGGATGCTAACGGAATGCCTTTAATCGGGGCGTCCGTAATTATCAAGGGAACCAATACCGGTATGATTACCGATATTGAAGGTAATTTCGCTCTTGATGCTAAACAGGGTGATATTATCGTAATCAGTTACATCGGTATGAAATCGGCGGAGGTGAAAGTGCCTGCTAACGGGCAAATAAGAGTGATGCTGAAGGAGGATTCTCAGTTGATGGATGAAGTGGTAGTGACTGGTTATGGTGATTTTAAGAAGGCTACTTATACGGGGTCTGCTTCTGTTTTGAATACGGATAAATTGGAGTCATTGCCTGTTGTGTCTGTAGCACAGATGATGGAGGCTAATATTCCGGGGTTAAGTTCAGTAGCCAGTTCTTCCCAGCCGGGTTCTAAAGCTACAGTGCGGGTGCGTGGAATTGCTTCTATGAATGCTTCTACAGAACCTCTTTATGTATTGGACGGTGTGCCGGTAGCGTCTAGGGATATGAGTGGTCTAAGTGCCAATGCCAGCGCGGGAGGACTTGGTTTGATCGAGACATTAAATCCTGCGGATATTGAAAGTATAACCGTATTGAAAGATGCCGCTTCTGCTTCATTATATGGAGCAAAAGGATCTAACGGTGTAATCCTTATTACTACTAAAAAAGGTAAGGAAGGTAAAATGAGAGTGAGTATGCAGGCTACTTACGGTATTACGGATATTGCTTACAATTATCGTCCGATAATGGGTGGTGAAGAGCGTAGGGAATTGATTTATGAGGGATTTGTTAATTATCGTTTGAATCAGGGGGACTCGGAAGCCGAGGCAAAGGCTTATGCGGATGGACAAATTGACAATTATGCGGCACGCCCGGTCAACGGATATGCTGATTGGGAAGATGCTTTATTGAAAAAAGGACATCAGCAAGACTATAGTTTGTCTGTAAGCGGAGGTAATGAAAAGTCGAATTTTATTGGTACGTTAGGATATACCAATCAGACAGGTATAAGCATAAATTCAGGAATGGAACGTTTTACCGGTCGTATTGATGCAAACAGTAAATGGAATAAATTTGAGTATGGAATGAATGCTACCTTTTCATGGACTCGTAATAAACATACGCCGGAGGGACAGTATTATGCCAGTGCGCTTTATTCTTCAAAATATCAATTGACCCCTTCTATACCTATTTATAATGAGGATGGCAGCTATCATACGGGTTTCCAGAATAATGGAGGCATTAACCCGCTGTATGAGAATTCTGTAGATTCAAATTATGCACGTCTGGCACGTACAATGGCATCTGCCAAGGCTGCCTATCATATTTTGGACGGGTTGAAGTTATCTACTATCTTTACAGTAGACTATTCTTTAAATAAAGACTTTTTCTTTTACTCGCCTGACGGTAAAGATGGGGAAGCTACACAGGGATCCGGACAGATGATGATGATTGAGAGAATGAGTTATACTTCACAAACGAATCTGGCATATAATAAAACGTTTGGTAAACATAACATTAATGCGGTCTTAGCGTATGAGGTTATGAAGTACGATTATGAGGATATGTATGGTGAGAAACAGGTTTACGGGCAAACACTTAATCCGTCGTTGGATAATGGTGCCAAACCTGCTGATCTTACTAATACAAGGCAGGAAGATGCTATGGTGTCGTATGTGGGAAGCTTGAATTATGGATATAATGATAAATATTATGCAGGTTTCAGTTTCCGTCGTGATGGCTCTTCCCGATTGGCACCTGATACCCGTTGGGGAAACTTTTGGGCTGTTTCCGCTTCATGGAGACTCTCTCAGGAAAACTTCATGAAACCGTGGGAGAATGTTGTGTCGGATATGAAATTAAGAGCATCGTATGGTGTGAACGGTAATCTGCCGACCGGTTATTATGGTTATCATGGAACTTATACTACCGGAGCATTTTATAATGGGAAACCTGCTCCGTGGGAAGATGCTATTGCTAATCCTGATTTGACTTGGGAAAAGAACTATGCATTGAATCTGGGGGTTGATTTAAGTCTGTTCAGACGGGTTAATTTGACTTTCGATTGGTATACCAGAACGACTAAGGATTTATTGATGAGTAAGCAATTGAATTCTATTAGTGGTTTTGGCAGTATTCTTACGAATGTGGGTGAAATGAAAAATACCGGTTTTGAAATAGAAGTACGCTCAAGTAATATTCAAACCAAAGATTTTAGTTGGACAACTTCTTTAAACTTGTCACATAATAAAAATAAGATTGTAAAACTGGCGGATCTTCCGGAATTTATAGATGGAAATTATATCAGAAAGGAAGGCTGTTCGTATGCGACAATTTATTTGAGAGAATATGCCGGAGTGGATCCTAATGACGGACGCCCGATGTATTATGACAATAAAGAAGACGAAAATGGCAATAGAAGCAGGAATATTGTGTATGATCCCAATGATGCCGACCGTGTGGAGTTGAAAGATATATATCCTAAATTAACCGGTGGATTGATGAATACGTTTAATTATAAGTTTATTGATTTATCTTTTAATTTGTCGTTTCATTTAGGTGGATATTCTTACGATGGTGCCATGTATGCTTTGCAAGATGACGGCTATACGGCACAATACAATAAGAGTACAGAGTTACGCCGCCGTTGGAAACAGCCGGGAGATATAACAGATGTTCCCCGATATGTGTATGGACAAGAGTATGGTGGCTGGGGGAACTCGTCACGTGGTGTTCATAGCACAGATCATTTGCGTTTGAAAAGTTTGATTGTTGGCGTTTCTGCTCCTCAGTCTTGGTTGAGAACCATAGGTATTAATTCTGCCCGTATTTATTTTTCGGGTACCAACTTGTTGACATGGGCTGCATACGATCAATATGATCCGGAGTTGAATGGAATTGTAAGTTATTTTACTCCTCCTCTTAAAACATTCGCATTTGGACTTGAACTTAAATTCTAATCAATTAACACCGAACTGTTTATGAAAAAAAATATAATTATATTAGGCTTGATTTCTTTATTGGCCGTATCGTGCGGGGATGATTTTTTTACCACTCATCCTGGTGATAGCGTTTCTACGGATTTGGCACTGAGTACAGAGCAGGATATAGATAATGCTGTGAATGGATTGTATGATTTGATGTCCAGCTATGGCTATTATGGCGGAACCATGTTTTTTTATGGGGATATGAAAGGGGATGATATGCAGAGTTCTTATAATAGCGGGAGAACTTGTAACCGGTGTTATTTATATGATCATCGCTCTACAAGCTTAAATGCCGGATATTTATGGGGACGTCCTTTTTATATTATCCGTAATGCATGGAATGTGATCAATGCGATTGATGATGGAAAAGTGCAAGGTTCAGAGCAAAGATTAAAGGAATTAAAAGGTGAGGCGATGACTATCATGGCACTTTGCCAGTTTGACTTGACCCGTTGTTTCGGTTATCCTTATACTAAGGATAAAGGGGCCGGTTGGGGAGCTCCAATTGTAGATCATGCAATTACATTAGATGAAAATCCGCCACGCAGCACTGTAGCAAAGGATTATGAGTTCATAATCAATACATTGGAGGAGGCTATACCTTTAATGAGTACTTCTAAAAATAACAGCCGGATGAATGCGTATGCTGCAAGAGCATTGCTGTCTCGTATTTATCTGTATCATGATGATAACGAGAAGGCGTTTCAAATGGCAAGCAACTTGATTGAAGAAGTGGAAGGAAATGGAATGTACCGTCTTTATACACGTGATGAATATATTCCGGCATGGGATCTGAAAAATACGTTTGGTACGGAATCATTATTTGAAATTGCTAATAGTACAGATGATAATGGAGGACGAAGTTCATTGGCATATCTAATGCATTGGAATGGGTATCGTGAGATTTTTGCTACTCAGAAATTTGTGGATGAGTTATTGAGTGATCCGGATGATATTCGCTGTCTGTTGCTGGAAAAGAATGTTTATAATAAAAATGATGTATGGTGGTTGAAAAAATGGCCGGGAACAGATGCTACGACTCCATCTTTTGAAAATAATTATGTTATTTTCCGTTTGTCTGAAGTCTATTTGAATGCGGCGGAAGCCGGAGTGAAAATAGGTGGGGCATCTGCCGTAAAAGGTTTGAATTATCTGAATGCAATTGTGCAGCGTGCTAATCCTGTAAAAGAAGTAACGGCGGCTGAATATACATTGGATAGGGTGTTGGAAGAAAGAAGTAAAGAATTGATAGGTGAGGGGCATCGTTTCTTTGATATGTTGAGAAATGGAAAGACCATTGTTCGTAAGGGAGGATATCATTTACCGGGTATCGTGGAGGAAATAGACTGGGATTATTATAAATGTGTTTTACCGATTCCAACAGACCAGTTTACATTTAGTCCTGATATGGAGCAGAATCCGGGATATACTAAAAATTAATTTTAAATAATTATTAAATGAGAGGGTGTGGTATCACACCCTTTTTTTGTGTGGACAAATTCTACATTCATGTGGATTTATTCTACAGTTTTACAGATGTTCTGTTTGTTTATTTAGTTAATATACAGTGATTTGACGGGCGGTTATTGTTGTTGGCATATCTTTTGACCGGAACATGATAAATTATTATATAATTATATAAATATAAATCATGAATAAATCTAGGTATGTTTTTTTCATTTTGGCTTGTTTATTCGGTTTGTACGTGCAAGCTCAGAATAGAACAGTGAAAGGACGTGTTCTCTCAGCAGAGGATAAAGAACCATTAATTGGAGCTACTGTCAAAATACCCGGTACATCTATCGGTGTGGTGACAGATATAGATGGCAATTTCTCTCTGGAAGTTCCCAACAAAGACAAAACATTAGTGATTGAGTTTTTAGGTATGAGTACACTAACGGCGAAGATACCTGCCAATGGGGTACTGAATGTATCTTTACGTCCGGATACACAACGATTGGACGAGGTTGTGGTGACAGGCTATGGTAATTTTTCCAAATCCTCATTTACCGGTTCGGCAAATACATTACGGGGGGACTTGTTGAAGAACGTTCCGGTTGTATCGGTAGAACAGAAGTTGCAGGGTATGACTCCGGGTGTGTCCATTTCGGGAAATTCCGGTCAGCCGGGTGCTAATCAAAGTATACGTATTCGCGGTATGGGGTCATTCAATGCATCGAAAGAACCTTTGTTTGTCATTGACGGAGTACCGGTGACTTCCGGAAGCTTGAGTGGTGGCTCGGCAGATGCCGCTTACATGAATAATTCTAAAACGAATATAATGAGTACGCTGAACCCTTCGGATATTGAAAATATAACAGTCATAAAGGATGCGGCGGCGGCTTCTTTATATGGTTCACGTGCGGCAAACGGTGTGATTCTGATAACCACTAAAAAAGGTACAAAGGGACGTGCTAAGGCTACATTAAAAATTGATGGTGGCTTTTCTAATGCTGCTGTGGAATTCCGTCCAACGTTGAATGGGGAGCAGCGTAGAGAGCTAATTTATGAAGGTTTGATGAACTTTCAGCAAGATGAGATAGCCAAGAATCCGGAGGCGGGATTGGCGTCGCCCACAGAGTATGCTGATTTACATATCAATGATTATGCCTCCATTCCGGAACTGGGATATACTGACTGGAGAAAGGAATTAATGCGTACGGCACATCATCAAAGTTATGAAGCGTCCGTATCGGGAGGTAATGACAAGACTACGTTCTATTCTTCATTGGGTTTTAACCGTCAGGAGGGTTTGGTGGAAAATTCTAATCTAGATAGATATACAGCGCGTTTGAATGTAACCCAGAAGGTAGGTTCCCGTGGGGAAGTGGGTGCCAATGTGATGTTCTCTCAATTGAATCAGGAAATGAATGAGGAGCGTGGATCATCTATTAATCCTTTCCTTTGTGTGGCTTTGAACACCACTCCGTCTTTTCCGGTACGTGACGCTGAAGGGAATTATGTAGGGTCATATCCCAGTAGCAATGTGAATCCGTTGCGTGATATCCGTACAGATTATAACCGTACCCGCATGACACGTATGTTTTCTACAGGCTATGCTTCGATAGATATTATCAAAGGGTTGAAATTAAAAGAAACGCTTAGCTATGATTATAATATTCAGAAAGATTCCCGTTATTGGAATCCGTTGAGTGGAGCCGGAGCTAAAAGTGGTAGTGATGCACAGACGGCAAAGGGATTTATAGAATATAGTAAATTGATTTCTTCCACTTCATTGGGATACAATACGACTATAGCACAGTTGCACCATGTGGACGCATTGATAGCTTATGAAATTGAAAATTATCAGACTGACAAAGCAATGGGGGATAAATCCAAACTTCCTTCAGATTATTTGGTGGAACCGGATAATGCAGCATCATTGAACAGCTTTGTGTCTTCTACTCAGGATTCAAGAATGATTTCTTATGTATCCCGTATCAACTATGATTATGATGACCGTTACTATATTGCTGGTAGCTTTCGTCGTGACGGCAGTTCACGCCTGTCACCCGAGAACCGTTGGGGAAATTTTTGGTCTGTATCCGGTATGTGGAATGTAGGTGCGGAAAAATTTATGCAATCTATAAAGAGTGTGCTGAGTGATTTAAAGATACGTGCCTCGTATGGTGTGAATGGTAATCAACCGGGTGCTCTTTACGGATATATGGGACTTTATTCCTACGGGCAGAATTATATGGGAGGTGGTGGATCTTATGAATCGGCATTACCGAACCCGAACCTTAAATGGGAAAAGAACTATAACTTGAATTTGGGACTCGACCTGGCATTTATCAATCGTATTTTTGTCAGCTTGGAATATTATAATCGCGATACGAAAGATTTGCTTTACAATCGTCCTATCAGTAGCACTACCGGTTTCCAAAATTATTTGGGGAATTTGGGACAACTGAATAATAGAGGTTGGGAACTGGAACTGCGTACCATAAACTTTGCCGGTAGCAACTTTAATTGGACTTCTGTTTTGAATATGACCCACAATAAAAATAAGATTGTATCATTGGATGGTAAATTGGAACAGTCTATCGAGGGAAGCTGGTTTATCCATAAAGTGGGGTTGCCGTATTCTACCTTCTATGTGAAAGAATATGCGGGGGTTGATCCTCAAACAGGAAAAGCTTTGTACTATATGAATACACAGGATGCAAATGGCAATTATGACAAAACAGTTACTACTGACGCTTCTGCAGCACAGGCAATTCCTTATAAGTCTGTGGATCCGAAAATTTCAGGAGGTTTTACCAATATCGTGAATTACAAATGGTTTGATTTAGCATTGACATTGACTTATTCTTTAGGAGGATATTCTTTTGACAAAACCGGAACTTATAATGAAACCGACGGTGCAAAAGAGCAGAACTATAACTTGCCCATTTATGAATTGGATCGTTGGCAAAAGCCGGGTGATGTGACAGATGTACCCCGATTTGTACTTGGCCAAGCAGCAGGACCGCAGAATTCATCCCGTTATGTACATAGCACGGATCATTTACGTGTAAAGAACTTGACTTTGGGCTTTACATTGCCAGATCAGTGGTTGACCAAACTGGGTGTCAGTAAAGCAAGATTGTATTTCTCAGGCAGTAACTTGTTGACGTGGGCAAAGTGGGACCAGTATGATCCGGAAGTGCCTGTTTCCGGTGAAGTATTTTGTGAAACACCTCCTATGCGTACTTACAGTTTTGGAATAGAAGTCTCTTTTTAATGAATTTCCTTTAAATTAGAACGAAATGAAAAAAATATATTTATCGATTGTTGCGGCTGTATCATTGATGTTTGTTTCGTGTACTGCTGATTGGCTGAATACAGATCCTTCTACGGCAGTTCCTAGTGATGATGCCATTAAAAATATAGATGATGCACAGGTGGCATTGAATGGTATATACCGATTAGCATCCGCACATAGTTATTATGGTGATAATTATCTTTATTATGCTGATTGTCGTGGAGAAGATGTGCAGGCACGTATTAATAAAGGAGCAGGCCGCAGGGTTTCTCCTTACTATTTCTTTGATGTTACGGCGGATGATAATTTTAATATAACCCTTGTCTGGAACCAACCCTATAAAGTGATCCATCAGGCTAACAGTCTGATAGAAAAGTTGGATGCGGGGAATGCGGGGAATGCCAAGCCGGAAGAAGTGGCACGGATTAAATCGGAGGCACTGGCAATGAGAGGACTGGCTTTATTTGATCTGACCCGTTTATTTGGTATGCCTTATACTTTGGATAATGGGGCTTCTTTGGGAGTTCCTATTGAGATTCAGACCACCTTGGAGGATCATGCTCCGGAACGTAACACAGTGGCACAATGTTACGAACAAGTGCTAAAGGACTTGAACGATGCGTTGGGAGGACTGACAAAAGAAAAACATGATGCCTATATGAATTATTGGAGTGTGAAAGCTTTACTTTCCCGGGTGTATCTGTATATGAATGACAATGAAAATGCATTGAAATGTGCAGAAGAAGTAATCAATGACAATGGAGGAATTTACCGGCTTTTTACTCATGATGAATATCCTTCTGTATGGGGAAAAGACTTCAACTCAGAGTCTTTGTTTGAATTCTATTTTACGATGTCTGAACCTTCAGGCGGTTCGGGAGGAGAAGGGGCGCCGATGGTGTATGCCGATAATGTGAAAGATTGGAATAACCTGATTCTGACAAAGGCTTATTTGGATTTGCTGAATGAAGACCCTGAAGATGTGCGCCATGTATTTCCTCATTTGCCGGAAAATGCAGTTGCAGATACATTGCCTGTAGCTGCCAAAGGTCAACCGAAATATCTGATTAAATATCCGGGGAAATCGGGCAGTGTGACCGATGCTGTTTCTACAGTCAATCCACAGGATAATGATCTTTGTATTCTCCGTTTATCCGAGGTCTATTTGAATGCTGCGGAAGCTGCTTTTAAAATCGGCAATACGGAAAAAGCATTGACATATCTGAATGCGATAGTTACCCGTGCCAATCCAGCGAAATCCGTAACATCTGCTGATCTCAGCTTGGAGCGCATTTTGAAAGAAAGACGTAAAGAACTGGTAGGTGAAGGTCATGCTTTCTTTGATTATATGCGTAATGGCAAGTCAGTGGACCGTTCAGGAGGCTGGCATCTGACTATGCCTGAAGATGCTCGTGTCATTACTCCTTCAGACCCTAGGGTGGCACTTCCTATTCCACAAACTGAAATTGATGCTAATCCGAATATAGTTCAAAATCCTAGATAATTGTTTTGTCCATGTTAAGTTTGCCCTTCTTTTCGATGATGATATCGGAGAGAAGGGTTTTCTTTTTACAATTTATATGGTACAAAATCATATTTCGTCCGTCTTCATTTGAAAAGAAAGAGCAAAAATATGAGAATATATGGATTGTTACTGTGCGGATGGATGACGGTATCCTTACAGGCCCAACAAATACATGATTGGGAGAATCATCATGTATTACAGATTAATCGGGAACCGGCAAGGGCTGCTTTTGTGCCTTTTGCCAAGCAGAAGGGGGATTGTTCGATGAGTCTGGACGGGATGTGGAAATTCCGGTGGACTCCTGTGCCTTCCGAACGGATAGCGGATTTCTACCGTACGGACTTTAATGACGAGGATTGGAAAAGTTTTCCGGTTCCTGCCAATTGGGAAATCAACGGATACGGAACACCTATTTATGTATCGGCAGGATATCCGTTTAAAATAGATCCTCCACGGGTAATGGGGGAGCCTAAAGCTTCGTATACCACCTACAAGGAACGTAATCCGGTGGGACAATACCGGCGTACTTTTATTTTACCGGCTGGGTGGAAAGCGGATGGGCAGACTTTTCTTCGTTTTGAAGGAGTGATGAGCGCTTTTTATGTATGGATAAACGGTGAACGTATAGGGTATAGCCAGGGAAGTATGGAACCTAGTGAGTTCAATATCACCCGTTGGTTGAAACCGGGAGAGAACCAAATAGCTTTAGAGGTTTATCGGTATAGTGACGGATCTTATTTGGAAGATCAGGATTTTTGGCGTTTTGGAGGTATTCATCGCAGTATTCATTTGGTGCATACTCCAGATATCCGTATCCGTGACTATGTAGTGCGTACCCTCCCTGCTGTTCAGGGGAATTATCAAGATTTCAGACTGCTGATTGATCCGCAGTTCAGCGTTTATCAGGGAATGGACGGTAAAGGCTATACGTTGCAGGCAGTGCTGAAGGATGCGGATGGAAGAGAAATAGTGAATATGGTTGGCAATGTGGAAGATATCTTGGATTTGGAGCATAAGGCGGCACGGATGAATGAATGGTATCCGCAACGTGGTCCACGTAAGATGGGACGTATGTCCGCCGTTATAAAATCTCCACAACGTTGGACAGCCGAAACTCCTTATTTATATAAGTTGGAGCTTCGTTTACAGAATGTAAACGGACAGACCATAGAGCAAGTGGAACAGCCGGTAGGTTTTCGTTGTATTGAAATAAAAGACGGACAAATGTTGGTTAACGGTAATTCTGTCCGCTTTCGTGGGGTAAACCGTCATGAACACGATCCGTATACGGCACGCGTGATGAGTGAGGAGAGAATGTTGCAGGATATATTATTGATGAAACAAGCCAATGTGAATGCAGTCCGTACCAGTCACTATCCCAATGTGAGCCGTTGGTACGAACTGTGTGACAGCTTGGGACTGTATGTGATGGATGAGGCGGATATAGAAGAGCACGGATTGCGTGGAACATTGGCCAGTACACCCGATTGGTACGCCGCTTTTCTGGATCGTGCGGTACGTATGGCGGAACGCGATAAAAATCATCCTTCGGTAGTGATGTGGAGCATGGGAAATGAAAGTGGTTACGGACCTAATTTTGCTGCTATTTCGGCTTGGCTACATGATTTTGATCCTACACGTCCCGTACACTATGAAGGAGCTCAGGGAGTGAACGGAGAACCCGATCCGAAAACGGTGGATGTAATCAGCCGTTTCTATACCCGTGTGAAACAGGAGTATCTGAATCCCGGCATTCCCGAAGGGGAAGACAAGGAACGGGCGGAGAACGCACGTTGGGAACGCCTGTTGGAAATAGCGGAACGCACGAATGATAACCGTCCTGTGATGACCAGCGAATATGCACATTGCATGGGAAATGCTTTAGGTAATTTCAAGGAATATTGGGATGAGATTTATAGTAACCCACGTATGCTGGGCGGCTTTATATGGGACTGGGTGGATCAAGGTATTTATAAGATATTGCCGGATGGCCGCCAGATGGTGGCGTATGGCGGTGATTTTGGTGATCAGCCTAATTTAAAGGCTTTTTGTTTTAATGGTGTGGTGATGAGTGACCGCGAAACTACGCCCAAATATTGGGAGGTGAAGAAAGTATATGCCCCGGTTAAATTGGAAATGGAAAAAGATCTTCAGGTTTTTCCAAAAGAACAAGATCTTTTAGTAAAAGAACAAGATGTTTTGCCCAAAGGATTAAGAGTTACGAACCGCAATCACCACATTGGTCTGGAAGGATATCGCTGTCTGTGGACTTTGATAGAGAATGGGAAGAAGATGGAACAAGGGGAACTGGCGCTTCCATTGGTGGCACCCGGTGAAACGGGAACGATGGCTTTGCCCGATGTCAAGATTAATAAGCAGGCTGATGTTCGATTGAATGTAAGTATAGTATTGAAAGAAGATGCTTTATGGGCGAAAGCCGGGCATGAGATTTTAAAGGAACAGTTTGCCTTGAATGATCATTTGATGGCGGTGGCTAACGGTGTACAACCGGGTAAACGTAAAAATAAGTTTTCTGTTTTGGATTTATGGAAAGATAGTTATTTTCAGGCTTTCCGTGCTCCGACGGATAATGATAAAAGTTTCGGTAACTGGTTGGCCAAGGATTGGAAGAATCAGAGATTGGATGCTCCTCAAGTAGAGGTGATTACTCCCGAAACGGAAACTCAGGAAACGAATGGCACCGTATCGAGGAAATCGGTTGTGAAATATCGTTATGCCAAAGGTAGCATCCGTGTCTCTTCCCATTATAAAATATATGTGGATGGAACGGTGGATTTGGAACAGACTTATCTGCCACAAGGAGAATTGCCGGAATTGCCTCGTCTGGGTAGTGCATTTGTATTGGGAGAAGAATACGAGAATCTTTCCTGGTACGGTCGTGGCCCGTGGGAAAATTATCCCGACCGTAAGACGTCCTGTTTGATAGGCAGATGGAGCAGCAAGGTGAGCAGTCAATATACACATTACCCCCGTCCTCAGGACAGTGGCAATCACGAGGATGTCACAGAGGTGACCCTTACCAATAAAGAAGGGAAAGGTATCCGTGTGACAGCCATAGACCGGCCATTTTCATTTTCGGCCTTATATTATACTGTGGATGATATTTATAAAGCAACTCATGATTGTGACTTGAAACCACGAAAGGAGATTATTCTCAGCCTGGATGCTGCGGTTTTAGGTTTAGGAAACAGTAGTTGTGGTCCGGGAGTGCTGAAGAAGTATGCCATTGATAAGCAGAAACCTCATACTTTGCGGGTACGTTTCAGTCTTATTAAATGACATATGGCAAAAGGTGTGAATGAGCGACACATCTTTTCGGGAAGCAGTCGGAAAAATAGAATTAAATTAAAAATCAAATATCAAAATGAAAAGAACAACAACTTTTTTATCACTCCTTGCTTTATCGGCAGGTTTGTTGGCGCAATCTTCCGTAAAAACAGAACGCCAATACTTGTCAGGACGTGGCTGTGATGATATGGTACAATGGGATTTCATGTGTACCGGTGGTAATAATTCCGGAAAATGGACGAAAATCGGAGTACCTTCTTGTTGGGAGCTGCAAGGATTCGGTACTTATCAGTATGGCATGAAATTCTATGGTAAGGCTTTTCCTGAAGGAGTAGCTGATGAACAAGGTTTGTATAAATATGAATTTGAGTTGCCTGCCGAATGGAATGGTAAACAGATAGAGCTGGTATTTGAAGGCTCTATGACTGATACGCAGGTAAAGATAAATGGTCGTAAAGCTGGCTCCATGCATCAGGGAGCTTTTTACCGCTTTATTTATAATGTGAGTGACCGGGTATTCTTCGGATCGAAAAAAAAGAATGTACTTGAAGTAACTGTAAGCAAGGAAAGTGCGAATGCAGGGGTTAATTTGGCAGAACGCCGTGCTGATTATTGGAATTTTGGAGGTATTTTCCGTCCTGTGTTTATCGTGGCGAAACCAGCTCAAAATATCGATCGTCTGGCAATAGATGCGAAGGCGGATGGGAATTTCTATGCTGATTGTTTTCTGAATATGGCAGTAGAAGGTGCTAGGATACATACTGTCATAACAGATGTTAAAGGGAAAAAAGTGGCCGAAAATACTTCGGATGTCCGTACAGGTAGCGATCATGCTTCGATTAATTTCACTGTAAAATCTCCTGAATTATGGACAGCTGAAACTCCGACTATGTATCAGGCTACGTTTACTTTGCTTGATAAAGCCGGTAAAACCCTGCATGTTGAAAATCAGAAATTTGGTTTCCGTACGATTGAAACACGTGAAAGTGACGGATTGTATATCAATGGTCAGCGTGTGATGATTAAAGGAGTGAACCGGCATAGCTTCCGTCCTGAAAGCGGACGTACACTGAGCAAGGCAAAGAATATTGAAGATGTATTGCTTATCAAAAGCATGAACATGAATGCTGTTCGTCTAAGTCATTATCCTGCTGATCCCGAATTCTTTGAAGCTTGTGACTCTTTGGGACTTTATGTAATGGATGAATTGAGTGGCTGGCATGGCAAGCACGAAACTATCAACGGGCAGAAGCTGGTAAAAGAAATGATTACCCGTGATGTAAACCATCCGTGTATTATCTGGTGGAGCAATGGTAATGAAAAAGGCTGGAATACTGAATTGGATGGTGAATTTCATAAATATGATCCTCAGAAACGTCCGGTGCTTCATCCGCAAGGCAACTTCAGCGGATATGAAACTATGCACTATCGTTCTTATGGAGAAAGCCAGAACTATATGCGTCTGCCAGAAATATTTATGCCGACCGAATTCTTGCACGGGTTGTATGATGGGGGCCATGGAGCAGGATTGTATGATTATTGGGAAATGATGCGTAAACATCCTCGTTGTGCCGGAGGTTTTCTTTGGGTGCTGGCTGACGAGGGCGTGAAGCGTGTGGATATGAATGGATTCATTGACAACTGCGGCAATTATGGAGCTGATGGTATTGTAGGACCGCACCACGAAAAAGAGGGAAGTTATTTTACCATCAAGCAGGTGTGGTGTCCTATTCAAATCAGGGTTGATAGCCTTGACAGTCAGTTTGACGGCAAACTGAGAATAGAGAACCGGTACGATTTTTTGAATGCGAATACTTGCCGTTTCACCTATAAATATGTACAATTGCCTTCTGTGACCGATAGGGGGGGAATGAAAGTGATGAAACAGGGAGAGGTGAACTGTCCCGACATTCCTGCTCACGGTGTGGGTACACTGACTATTCCTGCGGCTATGAAGGGAGCCAATGCTCTACTGCTGACCGTTACGGATAAAAATGGGAATGACCTTTTTACATGGAGCTATAAACTGGAAGACATTGCCGGATTGCAACAGGTTTCTGCCGGAAACAAGCCTTCTTATAAAGAAACTGCCGATGCATTGACGGTTGATGCTGGAGGACGTACATTTACTTTCTCTCAGAAAGACGGACAACTGAAAGGGGTGAAGATTGGAAGCCGTACCATCAGCCTGACAAATGGACCTCGTTTTATTGCTGCGAAGCGTTCGGACCGTTCTATGGACCAGTTTTACAACCATGATGACAAAGAGGCTGAAAAGAAGAAAACCCAATATACAACATTTGAGGATGCCGGTTGTTTCACGGGCTTTAGCGTGCGTGAAGAAGGCAATAACGTAGTAGTTACCGCTAACTACAAACTGGGATGTTTTGATCAGGCTGTATGGACTATCTCCCCTGACGGTACCGCTGCTATAGACTTTACATACAACTTTAGTGGTGTTGTGGATTTGATGGGGGTGATGTTTGATTATCCGGAAGATAAAGTGTTGAGCAAGCGTTGGGTAGGTGACGGCCCTTACCGTGTATGGCAGAACCGTCTGCATGGCCCGCAGTTGGGCGTATGGGAAAATGAGTATAATGATCCCATTCCTGCTGAAAGCTTTACTTATCCCGAATTTAAAGGGTATTTCGCTAATGTGCAATGGATGACTTTGGAAACACAGGAAGGAATGATAAGTATTTGTAACCGTACTCCTCAGAATTATGTAGGGGTTTATCAGCCTCGCGACGGTCGTGACGGCTTGCTTTATACTTTTCCTGTTACCGGTATCAGTCTGATGAAAGTAATTCCTCCGGTTCGTAATAAAGTGAATACGACAGATTTGATAGGTCCGTCTTCACAAGCATTTTGGGCTGATGGAGAATATGGAGGAGGTATCACGTTAAAATTTGAATAACAGTGAAAAAATAGATTGTAAAGGGAAGAGAAACTTTGTTTATTCTTCCCTTTTCTTTTTTTATTTGACTTGAACTCTCTATATTTGAAAAATTGAGTACAAATTACAACTTTGTTCGTTTATTATTAAATATAGAATAAATAACTTATGAAGATAAAACATCTGTTTGTATCCATATTGCTGGTAACCGGATTCCAACCGATGATAGCACAATCCGCTTTACGGCAACAGTTTGTAAATTCACCCGTACAGGAAGCTCGTCCTTGGACTTTCTGGTATTGGATGTTTGGCGCTGTAACTCCCGAAGGGATTACTGCAGATTTGGAGGCCATGCATCGTATAGGTTTGGGTGGGGCCTATCTGATGCCTATTAAGGGAGTAGAGCAAGGACCTCAATACGAGGGAAAAGCCCAGCAACTTACCCCTGAATGGTGGCGTATGGTCACTCATAGTATGAGAGAGGCTGATAGGCTAGGCATGCAGTTGGGAATGCATATCTGTGATGGCTTTGCCTTGGCGGGAGGTCCTTGGATAACTTCCGAAGAGTCGATGCAAAAAGTGGTATGGAGTGATACTATAGTGAACGGTGGGAATATTCGTAATTTGACTTTGCCCATGCCCGAAGCACTGGATGGCTATTATGAAGATATCGTTACCTACGCCATTCCATTGGAGCGTCAGCCTGAGGATACTTCATTGAAGCCGAAGGTAACTTTCGGCAATTTGAAATCGGCCGTTATTAAAGATGAATCCAAAGCTGTGAACAGAGATGAAAAAGGAGTTTTCCGTTCCTCTTATCCTTGTTGGATTCAGTATGAATATGCAGAACCTGTGACTTGCAGTAATGTGGAAATTATTTTGGGAGGAAATAACTACCAGGCACATCGCCTGAAAGTATTGGCCAGTGAGGATGGACGGACATTCAAAACAGTGAAGCAACTGGTTCCTGCCCGGCAGGGATGGCAGAATACGGATTTCCAGTCCACTCATGCTATCCCTCCTGTTACCGCCCGTTACTTCCGTTTTGAGTGGACTCCCGTGGGAAGTGAACCGGGTAGTGAAGATTTGGATGCAGCCAAATGGAAACCGAATTTGAAAATCAATGATATAGTCCTTCATACGGCTCCACGTATTCATCAATGGGAGGGAAAAGCAGGACTGGTGTGGCGTGTAGCTACTGCTACTACTTCGACGGAAATACCTGATGCGGCATGTGTGCAGCCGGATGAATTGATCAATCTCCCTTTGTATCAGGGCAGGCTGACCGCCCGTTTACCCGAAGGTAAATGGCGTATTCTCCGCATGGGACATACGGCAACCGGACATGTAAATGCTACTGCCGGAGGTGGTAAAGGATTGGAATGCGACAAGTTCAGTACCAAGGCTGTTCAGAAACAGTTCTCGAACTGGTTTGCGGAAATGTTCAAAAAGACGGATGAAGCCGTGGCACGCCGTGTGTTGAAATATATGCACGTAGACAGTTGGGAGTGTGGCAGTCAGAACTGGAGTGATAACTTCGCGGCGGAATTTAAGAAACGTCGTGGATATGATTTGATGCCTTATCTTCCTTTGCTGGCAGGTATTCCGATGGAAAGCGCCGCTCGCAGTGAGCAGATATTGCGGGATGTCCGTACCACCATCGGAGAACTGGTGACTGATGTGTTCTACACCGTATTGGCTGATTGTGCCCGTCAATATGATTGTCGTTTTTCTGCCGAGTGCGTAGCTCCTACTATGGTCAGTGACGGATTGATGCATTATCAGAAAGTGGATTTGCCTATGGGGGAATTTTGGTTGAACAGTCCTACGCATGATAAACCCAATGATATGCTGGATGCCATCAGCGGTGCGCATATTTATGGAAAGAATATTATCCAGGCCGAAGGCTTTACTGAAATTCGTGGCGTATGGGATGAAGACCCTGCCATGCTGAAACCTTTGCTGGACCGTAACTATGCACTGGGTATTAATAAGCTCTTTTTTCATGTCTATACCCATAATCCCTGGATGAACCACCGGCCTGGTATGACATTGGACGGCATCGGACTCTTCTTCCAGCGCGACCAGACCTGGTGGGAGGAAGGAAAATCTTTTGTAGATTACATCACCCGTTGCCAGACTTTGTTGCAATACGGTCATCCGGTGGCTGATATCGCCGTTTTTACCGGTGAAGAAATGCCACGACGTTCCATTTTACCCGAACGGTTAGTTTCGATGCTTCCCGGTATCTATGGAGCCGAACGGGTGGAAAGCGAACGGATTCGGCTGGCTAATGAAGGTCAACCTACCCGTGTGCGTCCTGTCGGTGTTACCCATTCGGCAAACATGGCCGATCCCGAAGACTGGGTGAACCCGATGCGTGGCTATGCCTACGATTCTTTCAACAAAGATGCTCTGTTACGTTTGGCAAAAGCGGAGAATGGAAGAATGGTACTTCCGGGAGGAGCTTCTTATAAAGTATTGGTGCTTCCTACAGCCCGTCCTATGAATCCTGATAACCTGCCGTTGTCTCCTGAGGCACAGGCAAAAGTAGAGGAACTCCGTGTGGCAGGTGTCATTATTCCGAAATTGCCTTATCGGGAAGATGATTTTTCTTCTTTCGGTGTGGAACGGGATGTACTTCTTCCTGCTGATGTGGCATATACTCATCGGAGTGGGGAAGAGTATGAGATTTATTTTGTAGCCAATCAGGTGGACAGTTTGCGTACATTCAATGCTTCTTTCCGCATTGCGGGACGCACGCCTGAATTGTGGAATGCGGTAACAGGAACCATAACTCGTCCAGCACAATGGAAAGAAGCGAACGGTCGTACCGAAGTCGCTTTGTCTTTGCCTGCCAATGGATCTGTATTTGTAGTATTCCCCAAAGAATATTCAGAAGTTTCTCCGGAACGGACCGAAAGGGAACCTGTATCCATATTGATCAAGGAATGGACAGTAACATTCCCCTCTGTGCGTAAGACTGTCACTCGTCCGGCATTATTTGACTGGAGTAAGGAAGAGGATGAAAAAATAAGATATTATGCCGGACATGCTACTTACAGAGGGTTATTCAGATGGAAGAATGAACAGGACGGAAGAATCATTCTTCGCTTGGGAAAAGTGGCCAATGTGGCGACTGTACGTGTCAACAGCATTGCATGCGGTACAGCTTGGACAGCTCCCTATGAAGTGGATATTACCGATGCGCTTCGTAACGGAACCAATGTATTGGAAGTGGAGGTAGTGAATACTTGGGCGAATGCGCTCCGTGGGGCTGATTTGGATAAAGCGCCTTTTGAGGGGATATGGACGAATGCAAAATTCCGTCTGCCCGGAGATGATTTGTTGCCTGCCGGATGGATGGGACCTTGCGAGTTTTTTAAAACTAAAGAATAATGGTAATCACACATAATATGAAAAATAAGAAACTACTACTGGGAATTGCTTGGGCATGGTTGATTTGCCTGTCGGCAAATGCGGAAGTGAAATTGCCCGCTTTCTTTTCAGATGGCATGGTGATGCAGCAGCAGACTCGTGCCAATTTATGGGGAACAGCTACTCCCAATGCATCGGTGAAAATTACAACAAGTTGGGATAAACAAACCTATAAAATTACTGCCGATGCAAAAGGCGCGTGGAAACTTGCTTTATCCACCCCCTCTGCCGGAGGTCCTTACACGATTACTTTTGATGATGGAAAGTTGACTGAAATACGTGATATCCTGATGGGGGAATTATGGTTATGCTCCGGTCAAAGTAATATGGAAATGCCCATGAAAGGTTTTAAAAACCAGCCGGTGGAGAATAGCAATACAGATGTGATGAACAGCCGTAATCCGCAACTCCGCCTGTTCACCGTAAAGCGGGCTTCCTCTTTTACTCCGAAAACAGATGTGGTAGGAACCTGGCAGGAAGCTGTTCCGGCAACCGTGCGTGAATTTAGTGCTACTGCTTATTACTTCGGTCGGATGATACAACAGCAGTTGAATATACCTGTGGGTTTGATTGTGGCTTCTTGGGGAGGCTCTGCCTGTGAAGCCTGGATGCATCCGGATTGGTTGAAGGCATTTCCCGAAGCAAAGATTCCCCAATCGGAAGCCGATATCAAGTCAAAGAACCGTACTCCGACTGTACTCTATAACGGTATGCTTCATCCGCTCATCGGATTAGCCATGCGTGGAGTTATCTGGTATCAGGGGGAAGATAACTATAACCGGGCTTCTACTTATGCCGATATGTTCAGTGCACTGATACGCGGGTGGCGCGAAGAATGGCAGCAAGGGGAATTTCCCTTCTATTATTGTCAAATTGCACCTTATGATTATGGAATTATTACTGAGCCTGGCAAGAATGTGATAAATTCTGCTTATCTTCGCGAACAACAAGCTATGGTAGAACACCGGGTGGGCAATAGTGGTATGGCTGTATTGTTGGACGCAGGAATGAAAACGGGGATTCATCCGGGTAAAAAGAGGGTAGCAGGAGAACGTCTGGGGCGTTTGGCATTAGTAAAAACTTACGGAATGAAAGGTGTTACGGCCGAAAGTCCTTACTATGCAGGAATGGAAGTAAAGAATGATACGGTAATAGTCAGTTTTGATCGGGCGCCGATGTGGATAAATTGTAAAGACCGTTTTGAATCATATAACTTTCAGGTTGCAGGCAAAGATCGGTTTTTTTATCCTGCTAAAGCGTGGATACAGAGAAGTAAAATGCTTGTAAAGAGCGAAAGAGTACCTCATCCGGTGGCAGTTCGTTATGGTTTCGAAAATTATGTGGAAGGAGATTTGTTTGGTGAAGATTTACCTGTGTCGTCTTTCCGTTCCGATGACTGGTAAAAACAGAAAAAAATGAAGAATATCTTTACGTTTTTATTATTAGTATTTATTGGCGGGCAGTTTCTGTGGGGACAGCCTGCCAATTTGGTTTGGAATACTCAAAGCCGGAATGCTTCGGAGTCCATGCCTTGCGGAGGTGGGGATATCGGTATGAATGTATGGGTAGAGAATGATGATGTTCTGTTCTACCTTAGTCGTAGCGGTTCTTTTGACGAGAATAACTGTCTGTTGAAGCAGGGACGGTTTCGTGTGAGGCTCACTCCGAACCCTTTTGCCGGAACGGCTTCTTTTCGGCAGACTCTGCATCTTAATGATGGTTATGTCAGCGTAAGTAGTGATAATGCTACTCTTATTATTTGGGTGGATGTGTTTCATCCTGTGGTACATGTTGAGGTGAAGACGAAGGAACTGACTTCTATGCGTGTAAACTTTGAAAGCTGGCGTTATGAAGATCGTCCGGTGCGTAAAGGGGAAGGGCAGCAATGCTCTTACAAATGGGCCATTCCTGATGGATTGATGACTAAGCGTGACTCTGTCTGTGTGGAAGAAGATAATTTTACTTTCTTTCATCGGAATCCTGATCGGACTATTTTTGATGTGGTAGTAGACCAACAAGGTATGAATGAGGTTAAGGAACAATTATATAATCCTCTGAAAAATCTAATATTTGGCGGTCGGTTATCCGGTGATAATCTGGTTTATACCGGTACACGTCGTGGGCATTATGCGGGAACTGAATATCTGGCATGGATGTATAAAAGTAAAAAACCTGTATATAAGCAATCTGTGCACATTGCCTTGAATACGGAACAAGGTACGGTTCCTGCATGGGAAGCATCATTGGCCCGTACTGAGAAGGAAATAAATGTATCCAAAGACAAACAGGCTACCCGTCGTTGGTGGAATGATTTTTGGAAACGTAGCTTTATTGAGGGGGAAGGTGAAGCGGGAGATGCTATCCGTAACTATACACTGTTCCGCTATATGTTGGGATGTAACGCCTATAGCCAGTGGCCTACAAAGTTTAACGGGGGACTGTTTACTTTTGATCCTATGTATGTGGATCAGATAATGGAATTCACCCCTGATTTCCGGAAATGGGGAGGAGGAACCATGACTGCACAGAATCAGCGTTTGGTTTATTGGCCTATGTTGAAAAGCGGTGACTTTGACTTGATGAAATCACAATTTGACTTTTATCTGCGTTTGTTGCCGACAGCCGAAGCGCGTACTCGTGCCTATTGGGGACATGCTGGCGCTTGTTTCACTGAGCAAATGGAGAACTTTGGTCTTCCTAACCCTGCAGAGTATGGTTTTAAGCGTCCTGCGAGTTTTGATAAAGGCTTGGAATATAATGCATGGTTAGAATACGAATGGGATACCGTTCTTGAGTTCTGTCAGATGATATTGGAAACAGCACGTTATGACAGTTTGGATATCAGCTGTTATACTCCTTTAATAGAAAGTTCGCTTAGTTTCTTTGATGAACATTATCGTCAGCTTGCGTTACAACGTGGCCGTAAGGATTTGGATGGTAGCGGTAAACTAGTGATTTATCCAGGATCGGCTTGTGAAACTTATAAGATGGCCTACAATCCATCCTCAACCATTGCTGCACTGCGCTCTGTTTTACAAACTTATAGGCGTAAACCGGATATGCTGGCACGTATTCCTGAGATTCCTTTGCGCATAGTGGATGGGAAGGAAATGATTGCTCCGGCACAGGTTTGGGAACGGGTGAATAATATTGAAACCCCTCAACTTTATCCCGTGTTTCCCTGGCGTATTTACGGAGTGGGCAGGGAAGGTCTGGAAATAGCTCGTAATACCTATTTATATGATCCTGATGCCCAGAAATTCCGTTCCCATACCGGGTGGAAGCAAGATAATATTTGGGCAGCCTGTCTGGGAATGACAGAGGAGGCTGCACAACTTACCTTAGAGAAAATGGCAAACGGCCCTCATCGTTTTCCCGCTTTTTGGGGACCAGGCTATGACTGGACGCCTGATCATAACTGGGGAGGCAGTGGCATGATAGGTATGCAGGAAATGCTGTTGCAGGAAGCCGATGGAAAGATTTTATTGTTTCCTGCGTGGCCAAAAGATTGGAATGTGCATTTCAAATTGCATGCTACAGGGCAAACCACTGTAGAAGCTACTCTGAAAGAGGGTGCAGTGGTTAGCTTGACCGTACAACCTAAAGAACGGGAAAAAGATGTGGTAAATTGTTTACTGAATAAATAATTTAGGGTTAAGGAGATGAGTTTCTTTTAGATTCATCTCCTTTTTCTTTAAATATAATCAAATTCAGAACTTGTCACTCCTTTCGTTTTTCCATTCTTGTTTATTTGTATGGCAATCAGTGTCGGAACATTGTTTGACGGCTTTGATTGCCTTTGTTGCGTAAAACAAGAACCAAAATATCCGATGTTTTGTTCTTAATATCATAAATAGATTCAAAATGGTTATGAAAAAGATTTTAATAGCTTTGGCCTTGTTGCTGACTGGCATTGCAAGCGGATCGGCATGTACCGGTATTTCGTTCCTGGCCGAAGATGGTGGATATGTGCAGGCACGTACCATAGAGTGGGGGAATAGTTACCTTCCGAGTGAGTATGTTGTTGTTCCCAGAGGACAAGAATTGGTATCTTATACTCCAACGGGTGTAAATGGCTTGAGATTTCGGGCTAAATATGGTATGGTAGGACTGGCTATCATTCAGAAAGACTTTGTGGCTGAAGGACTGAATGAAGTAGGACTTTCGGCTGGATTGTTTTATTTTCCTCATTATGGGAAGTATGAAGAATATGATGAGGCTCAAAATGCAACTACTTTGTCGGATTTGCAGGTGGTGAACTGGATGCTTTCCCAGTTTGCTACTATAGACGAAGTGAAAGCAGCTATAGAAGGGGTGAAGGTGGTGTCTCTTGATAAACCTGGTAAAAGTTCTACGGTACATTGGCGCATTGGCGATGCTAAAGGAAATCAAGTGGTATTGGAGTTTGTGGATGGTGTTCCTCATTTTTATGAAAACAGGGTAGGAGTACTCACCAATTCTCCCGATTTTCCATGGCAGGTGACTAACTTGAATAATTATGTAAATTTGTATCCGGGGGCTGTCACTCCACAGCAATGGGGTGGGGTGACTATTTTCCCTTTTGGCGCAGGTGCTGGATTCCATGGCATTCCGGGGGATGTGACTCCTCCATCCCGTTTTGTTCGTGTAGCGTTTTATAAGGCAACAGCTTCGGCGTGCCCTACAGCGTATGACGCTATATTACAAAGTTTTCATATTCTGAATAATTTTGATATTCCTGTCGGTATAGAACATGCGTCAGGAAAAGCACCTGATATTCCCAGTGCTACACAATGGACTTCGGCTATTGATTTGACAAACAGGAAAGTGTATTATAAAACGGCATATAATAACAATATTCGTTGTATTAATATGAAGAAGATTGATTTTGATAAAGTGAAATATCAGTCGTATCCATTGGATAAGGAGTTGAAACAACCTATAGAAGAGATTATTGTGAAATAGTGTGGGGGGGAAGCTGTTGACGGAAGTACATGGAAATTTTAATCGCAATGAATGAAAAATGGATAAAATGTATTTTTTTAGAAAAAAGTTCTAGAAATATTTGCAAATACAAAAATAAACCATACCTTTGCACTCGCAATTCGGAAGAATAGCAATAACAAAGGATTGATTCGCTAGCTCAGCAGGTAGAGCACAACACTTTTAATGTTGGGGTCTTGGGTTCGAGCCCCAAGCGGATCACTTAGGAGAAATGAAAATACTCCGACAATCTAAGACAAAGCTCTTTAAACCAATGGTTTAAGGAGCTTTTTTCCTTACCTGCCTACGACAGAAAAAGGACCTCAAAAAGCCACCCTGTGAAGATGAATCGTTACTAATTCGTTACGGTTTTCCGTTACGATAAAAACCGTAACGAATTTATAGGTAAGTCGCTCATTTGTCGAATATTGGCAGTCGAAAGTCATAGCCGTTACGGAATGAACAAATTAACTTTGCAACAAGAAAGGAGTTACGGTATGAAATCGACATTCAAGACACTCTTCTATTTAAAGAAGAACGAACCGAAGAAAAACGGTCATGTAGTAATAATGGTACGTATCACGGTGGACGGTGATCAGGTGCAATTCAGCAGCAAGTTGGATATACACCCCGATAACTGGGACACGAAAACGGGAAGAGCCGTCATCAACAAACAGAGTGCGGACAAGAAAGAAAACCTCAGGGTATCCTCACTTAACAAGACACTGGACGAGATACGTTCGGCCATCACCATGCACTACACACGCATGATGAACGTGGACGGTTACGCACTGCCGGAAAAAATCAGGAACGCATTCCTGGGATTGGAGGAAAAGGAGAAAACACTCATCAGCTACTTCACCCAGCACAATGAACAGTATGCAAAGAAGGTCGGCAAGACCGCCACGCAAAAGACCTACTCTCGCTACGAACTTACCAAACAGCGGATGATAGAGTTCTTGCAAAAGGAATACAAGTTGTCGGACATTCCCGTGAAGGAAATCACCGTCACCCACATCGAGAACTTCTACCTTTATTTGCGTCAGGAATGTGAGGTAAGCAACAATACCGCCATGAAATTTGTACAACGTTTCCATACGATACTGTTGTTTGCCCAGAAAAGCGGATTGAGCTTCATTGATCCCTTCGGGAATTTCAGGTTCAATTTTGACAAGACCGACAGAGGGTATCTCACGCAGGAGGAAATTGACACGATCTATTATAAGGAGTTCAAATCAAAGCGGTTGGAACACGTGCGTGACGCTTTCATCTTTAGCTGTTATACCGGTTTGCCCTACTGTGACATCTATACGCTTTCAAGCGAGGACATAAAGATCGGGGTGGACGGCAAGAAGTGGATTATGAAAGACAGGGGTAAAACCGGCGTGGAATCATTCATTCCCCTACTGCAAATACCGTTGGATATTCTCGCCAAATACGAGGGCAAGTTGAAAGATGGAAGATTGCTTCCGGTAATCAGTAACCAGAAGATGAATGAATATTTGGCGGAGATAGCCGCAATTTGCCAAATCAACAAACGGATCACCTACCATCTCGCCCGGCATTCGTTCGCCACGGAAATCTGCCTTACCAAAGGCGTTCCCATTGAAAGCGTATCCAAGATGCTCGGACACACCAACATTCAGACCACACAGATTTATGCCCGTGTGGTGGACAGAAAGTTGAGCCATGACATGAATATGCTGGATCGAAAACTAAAAAATATGCAAAAAGGTACGACGCAAAACGCTGTATGAATAAACAAATCATTATATTGTCACACCATTTAAAAAACAACGCCTTATGGAAAATAGAGGATACATCACCATCACCGGTTTGGAAAACAAGGATGAACAACCCATCGTCAGTGTAAAGATAGAGAACGGCAACGTATGGATGACCAAGCACGAACTTGCCCGTCTGTTCGGAGTGTTCGTTCAGACAATAGACGCCAATGTGCGCTCCATCCTCAAATCCCGCCTGCTTTACGACGGCGACGTGACCATAACCGAGAAACAGGACAAAAGCATTGTTACCTATTATAATCTGGAAGCGATCATATTTCTCAGCTTCCGCATCAACACCTATTGCACGAAGCTGTTTCGTGAGTGGGTACTCAACTCCCTGTGCGAGTACAAACGCCTGCAAGAGAAAAAGCCCGAAGTCCTTGTTGTTTTCCATCCCGACAGCAACCGGACTACTATTTCTTATAACTAACGTGCATAGAAACCTGTAAATAGCGAGCCTTACCCGAAAATCCAACGGGCAAGGCCTCTTTTTCTCCCGAAATTTCTATCTTTACGCCAAATAACAATGTCATGATAGAAAACCTCACCATATCCGTATCCTTCAGCGAGGTGGAGGAAGCCCATGTCAGCAACTATTTTCGCCTTTCCGAAATGTCCGGCGAGTTTCTGATTATCCAGAGGTCTGACAATACCTTCTACTTCCTTTGCACCAATAACTGTGACATCGTGAGCATCTGCCAATCTTTTGATTGGTATATTGTATCAAAAGACACTTTCAATGACCACCTGATAATCGGCATTGGTTTATCGGATAAAGAAAGTATCAACGGAGAACTCTATCGGGTACAGGATGAAACCACGCTCACCCTTTGGCGTGATATACTCCACTTTACTTTCGAGAGCGATTTCGTGCGCCAGTTCTTCCCATACAATACCCATTTCAAAGGCAAGATGCGTATCGACGGAGCCTTGTGTTTCTATATCCACGATTATTACCCGACCAGATGCAAGGACATATCGGTATCTGACAGAAAGACGAGCAATCTGGTATTTAGATTTAAAGAAGGACGACAAGCAGCCCTTGTCGCCAAGATCTTCTCGCTTTGTATCGCCCGGATGCCGTTCTTTAAGGAGAAAGCCGCCAACGCCGTGCTGATCCCCATACCAGCGGCAACCCGTGAACGGAACATCACCCGCTTCGCCCGTTTTTGCAGCCTTCTCTCACATCGGCTTAAAGTCGTGGACGGATTTCGTGCCACATGGATAAAAGAAGACCGTGAGCAGATGAAAGGAACTCACGGACAAGACAAGTTATCCAACTTGATCTTTCACCCCGATTATTTTAAAGGCCGGGACGTATTTTTAATAGATGACATTATCTCTTCCGGCGAGAACTTCACGCAAATGAAACGAAAACTGATACAACTCGGTGCAAAATCCGTTACCGGTTTGTTTTTAGGTAAAACAATAAAGTCTGAAAATCAAAAGTAATATGACAATCAAGAAATCCCAAATCGAAAAATGGATAGCCGCCCAAAAGAGACACCGGCTATCGGACACCCATGTACAAATGGCCCGTGAACTTGGACTCAATCCCGATAAACTCGGCAAGATAGACAACCACCGGCAAGAACCGTGGAAAGCCCCCTTACCGGAATTTATAGAAGAGATCTTCTATAAACGTTTCAAAAAGGAACGTCCTGATGTAGTAAAGCCCCTAAAGCAAATCCTTAAAGAACAGGAAATAAAGACTAAAACCAAAAAGAAGGAAAAAGAAATACGGCGTAAAGAGCGTGAACAGGAACAGATTAATAACGGAACAGATGAAGTTCTTACATTTCAATCCCCAACCCCAATAACGGAATAAAAGCCACATTATTATCAGTAGAAAGAACGTTCCCATTCTTCCGGAACCGGAACAATCTTTCATCCATACAAAACCGCAGAAAAGTGTTGTACAAACAAGCGCGATGAATCACACATTGGACAGTACAACACCTTTCTTTTTTCCGGTTTTGAAATAGGAAGGCTTTTATTATATCGCTCTGTTTTTTTACTCTCTGATCTCCTCAAAGGCAGTATCTATCACATCATAGTGATCACCGTCATTAACACTCAATGCAGCCACAAGGCTGTTCAATGTCCGAACTGCGTCCAAACGCTTTTCCACATCACTTTCATCCAGATTGCTCAAGACATCTATCGCACAGGTCAAATGCCCTTTCATCTCTTGCAATGTAGATAAACTCTGAATGGGAAACAGATAGAAAAGCCCATCTTCTGAAGACCGGACTACTCCTTTCAGGGGAGTCGATTGTAAATCCATAACAATAACGTTATTATATTAAATTGACGTAACGCTGCCAGTCACAAGTCCAAAGCATCGCCAAACGCTCAATACAGAGTGAACCGACAGGTTACGTCAAAGTATATAACCTACCCGGTTCATTTACCTCTGTATTTTTGAAATTGGCGATTTCTGGACTACGGTAAACGAACACATTACACGATGCTATTTGCAGCGCTAACACAAAGGTTGAATTTTTTTCGTATTAATCATCGCTTTATGTATAAGGGATTTATAACACAACGATTTTAAGCAAAGTTTAAGGCTAACTTCCTTCGGGGTATTTCTCTCACTGTTTTCAGTAGCCATCACTCCACATTTAAAGCAAAGGAACGAATTAAACTAACTTATTCAAGTGCAAAGGTACTTCGGGTTCTTAACGGAAAAACAAGGTCAAGCCGTTCCGGTTTTGAAAAAAATCTTCCCTGCGCCATAAATGGCACGAGGTATTTTTACCCAAAACCTTGTTTTTCCTGAACCCTACCTTTTGACGCACATGAAATAAGTCAGCTCAACTCGTCAATGCATAAAAAAATGTCGTGATTATGAAAACAGCAAGAGAAATACATAAAGGAAATAAGAACAGACTCAATCTGCCTCTGCATAAATTGTTTGGCTGGTTAGTTCGGCTCCTTCTTTCAGGCTTCTGTTGGAGTCTGTACGGTGGCAGTCTTTTAGCGTGGTTTATCGGTTTATGGCTCGCAAAAGAACTGATAACGGACGTGATCCGCTCCGCATGGGGGTGTCTGGTTTCCATTCTCTCCTTTGCAGTCGTAGTCGGGATTATCATTTGGTTATTAATTCTTTAACACATACAGTTATGACAATGGATATTACAAAATCAGTAGCGTTCACCGGACACCGTTCAGAGCGTATCCTCCAAGTCGGTATGCTGCATCTTTATCTGGATATAGTTTCGCAAGTAAGAAGGTTGTATAGGCTGGGCTATCGCTACTTTCTAAGCGGAATGGCGGAAGGCTTCGATTTGCTTGCAGCCCAAGCGGTAACTGCCCTTAAAGCGGAATACACGGACATTCGACTCATTGCCGTTGTGCCGTTCAGCCGGCAGTCAAACAGATACCGGCCGGAGAACAAGTCCTTATACGACCGGATAATGAAAACTGCCGATGAAACGGTCATTCTCCGAGAAGATTACCGCAAAGGCTGCTTCCACCACAGGAATGACTACCTGATTGACAACTCCGAGATTGTTTTAGCCTATTGGGACAAGCAGCCCTATGGCGGTACTTATTATACCGTAGGAAAAGCACGGATGATGAACAGAATCATTATAAATCTTTATAAATAAAGCCTTATGAAACGATACAGCAGGACTGTCGCACAGCAGTGCAGATATTACGAAGTAAGCAACATTTTCGAGTACATGGTGGAAACCTACCTGAACGGCAACATCACCACCTTTGGAGAGCTTTACCAGGAATTGTGCAAAGAAGCGAGAAAAGATTTTATCGATTTCCTTCTCAGTGAGGTGGAGCCGATATACTGGAGAGAGATTTTGAAAATGACTGTCTAATGAATAAATCAGAAAAATATGAACGTAACGTTTGAAACCACAATTTGTGCATGGGATGAAAAAATCCCTGCACTCCTTATCCGACTGGTAAACACCCTTCTCTTTTGCCGGACAGAAGAGGAACTCCGTCAATCCATTAACAAACTTCGGGAAACGGCCGAACTGGACGAATTTTTCACCTACGGCTACGGCTCACACCATTTCTGGTGCAACCAGCGCATTTCCAAAGGAAGTATGCAGTTCATCCAAAGCCGGTTATTCATTGCAACATTTTAACCCTCTAATACATAAATGATATGAAACCAATATCCCAAATGACACGAGAAGAGAAATTGCAGGAGATTGTAGAGTACAACCCTTGCAGGGTAGAGCGTAGTGCAGTCCTCCGTTACTTGTTGGCAGTACGCCGTAATGACACGGAACAAATCGCTTATTTCGAGAGTTTTGGCAAGAGTGTACGACATATCATACTCAATGTACGCACGTATGAAAGAGGGATGATTTTCGGTTATGTCGGCAAGCAGTTCAACGAACACGGTTGGATAAATGGCATGTTGCCGATAATAGAGGAAATCAAGTTAGACACCTTCAACACGATCCATATCGGGCAATCCGTTGACGGGACGTATGCGGTAGCCATCGACTGGTGTACCGGCACAGCCGGAGGCGGTAGCCACCCGTCCGTTTGGGATGAACCTGTCAGAGATTATAAGGAAGCTGTCCGACAAGGAATCCTTCTGTTGGAGCGACAATACAACAAAGCGGAACGTTGGTCTGTTTCCGACAGAAGCAATTACAACCCAAAGGTTATCCGCAGTCTGAAAGGAAAACTGTTGGAAATCAAGCGGAAATACACACAGCCCCGACAGTTAAGTCTGTTTTAATATTCACGAACTATAAAATCATAAGTTATGGCAACAAAAATGAACGAGAACGGAGTTTCAACCTGCAAGACGGGTGAGAAATATGAAAAATTCCAAATGACCGTAGGACGGAAAAGGCGCACGTTCTATCACTATGATTATAGGGATACGGCAGACAACGAACTTTTCTCCTGTGTGAAGCCCACATTGGAAGAGTGCAGGCGACAATGCAACGAGTGGCTTAAAAAGAAAGAGGACAAGAAATAATACAGGAACAAGCTCCCCTTACCGGAATGGAAACCGGTAAGGGGAGCTATCTTATTAGATTTTCATTCAGTTTCTCTACTCAGCGTTATCGCTGCTTTTTTTTCGGGGTATATCCGGCATAAATCATTCGGTATCCTCCTTTTCATCTTCCGCTTCATTATTAAAGGCAAAAGACTTTTGCACAACCTGACCGAAGGAATCAAGAATGTAAATGTCTATTTTCTGCTGGTCTGTGCCAAATGACCTGTAATAGAGCCTGAATGTTTCTTCCGGTAACAGGTACAGGTCGTTCGGCAACAAAACCGTACCGTTCTCCATGCGAAGCTCCCCTTTGCCTGTCGGTTGGAAGTACCTGATGAAGTATTTGGTGTCCTGATACTCGCCGCTTCTTACGAGCTGACAACGGATTTCCGCTTCCTCGCCCTTTACGATTGTCGTCTGCACCGGCAAGGTCGCCAGATCAAACTCATACATCTGCTGAACGTCCAATTTGTCAGAACAGGCGGTCATATATAACAAGGCTACCAGCATACAACCTGCTATAATCATGCTTTCAATCATCTTTTTCATTCTATTATTGTTTTATCAATTCAAAATAATTTTCAATCCCACCCCGAACTGGAAATGAAAGTGTCCGCTGTCATTTCCCCAGAGGCAACGCTCACGGGCATGGAACAGCAATACCACCTGGTTGGCAAGGTAGGTTTCTATCTCCAGCGATACCGCACCGCCATAGACAAATGCATCCCCGACACACAGGCGTGAACCATCGAACAGCATGCCTGTGCCCCAATTCACGGTTTCATATCCCGCCAACACCGAACCGCCGGCATAGCAGAGAAACACCTTGTTGGCATCCGAAAGGAAATTATAATAATAGCCGCCTTCCGCAGTGAATTGGGAAACCGGGACACGTATGTCCTTGTATGGATAATACTTCTGGAGATACTCGCCACTGAATACCCACTTATGGCAGCCGTTCACATACCTGTCCATTCCCATCCCGAAATGGTAACCCAGCTCGTTACGTTTGTCCGCAGTGTGAAAGCCATCCGTCATGCCGGCGGTAATACGCAGCCCTTTTGTACCGGGCAGGCAACGTTGGGCATGTGCCTTGTCCGTCAGGACAAAGCACAAAAGTATACATATAATAACAGATACCCTTTTCATACTATTTCACCTTCAGCTCGTTAATGACCCTGGCACGGATCAGCTCGGCGTTGGTCAGAATAAACCGCTGATGCCTTCCCCCGTTCTGTTCGTTCATCTCAACAACCAGCTGCTTGTCATCCGGAAGGGTGAATTTGGGCAGGGTAAATACCGTCCGTTCCTTGCTCTTTCCGTCAACCGCCGTCACATAGTTGAAGGCACGAAGCGGCACGATAACCTGTTCCTGAATGGCGGTACGTTTTGCAACCTTTTTATCCACCACCTTAAAAGTAACGAAGGCAACAGAGAACGGCACGTTGGAAGCGTTCTTCAGTTCCGTATGGAAATAAAGCAGACCGTTGTGCGTATAAATCCCCTTCAGGATGTACTGGATACCGAAGCGCTTGCAGCCGATATGCTTCACCAGACGTTTGTTGTTTCCATAGACGGACTTCATGATCAGCCGTACCAGCAGCGGGGACTCGCTGCCGAGTTCCGTAAGGTAGATTTCCTGCGAGTTGTTCGGCCGGTTCACCGCCTCGCCATCATGGATGAAGTCTTTCATCTCGATATTCAGCTTGGCCGGCTCGTCCGCATACTTCACGTTGAATGTATAATAGCTGCCGTCATCCGTGATCACCGCCAGATTCGTTTCACGGGAGAAGTCCCTCAACGCCGCTTTCACCCGAAGCACGTTCTCCGAACCGTCCGCTTTGCCGGCAAGAATGTCAGCCGATCCCAGATCCACATACTTGATAGCAGCCGGGAAGATAAGGTGTACAGTTTTATTAAATGTCACCTCCAAGGCGTATGGAGGAACCATCCGGTCGAATGTCACCGGACGTGTCAGCCCGTCAAACAAATCACCGGTGGACGGGCTGCGCCTTGCGTCCTCCTTATCCGGCAGCGGCGTGGTTCCCGTTTCTCCGGAATCCGCCGTTTCTTCCGTGTCATTTCCCGTCTTTTCCACTTTCACGGTCTTTTGTGCATACGCACCGGTCATACCAATGGCAAAAGCCATCATTAAAATTACTTTTTTCATGCTTGTTGTTTTTTCTTGATTAATAAATTGATTTTAACCGTTTATTGTCTTGACACGAGCAATAGCTCGTAATCCGCCTTCAAAGTCGCCTTGGCACTCCTGAACTTTGTGGAAAGGTATTGCGATGCCCCCTGTATCACCCCTTTGCCCAAGTCCGCAGCCAGCTGTGCACCGGCATTGGCGGAGATATTGATGCTGCTTCCCATTGCCGAACCCATGTTGGCCGCCATCTCCTTGACGGCGGTAAGCTCCTGCGATCCCCTGACCTCAATGCCCTTCATGCCCCTCGTGTCATAAGCATCCAGTTCCACCGGCAGGATTGTTCCCTGAAAGGCGACCGAGGAAACGGTGATTTCCATACGTTCACCGCTGATTTTCGCCGTGCCGGTCAGTATCGTGTTGGCGGGTATGTACAACTCTCCGGCCTGCACCGGCTCCAGCAGGCGGAGTCCCACCTCCTGACCGTCGCTGCCCGAAACCGTTACCGTCCTGTACACGCAGGCACGGATACCGTTCCTTTCCGTACGGCTCCGGACTGTCCCCACCGTGTGGAAACCCATGTTTCTGGGCTTGCCGTACTGTCTGGCGAACCCTTCATCGGACAGGGGTGCGGTCAGCAGGCTGACCACCCGTTCCGTTACCTGCGTAACCGGACAGACCGGCATTTTACCCGTAGAGGAGGACACGGCGACCTGTTTGGTTTCACCACCGCCCGGCATGTATCTTGCCGCCATCTCGTAGGACTTCTCCATCAGCCGCAGTTGTTCCTCACCGTTTTCTCTGGCCTTGCGCTCTTCCTCCGCCTGACGCTCCAGCTCCTGAATACGCCATTCCAGTTCCAGCGTTTTCTGGTCATCTTCCGCAGGTCGTGTTTCATAAAAACTGCCTAACTGCCGGTTGATGTCCTGATAGGCATTGGCGGAGGAACGGATAGACGGACTGCCGTTGTCCGTGTCCTCTTCCGTCAGGAATACCTCGTCCGCCACCGGCTCTTCCTGTTCCAGCGATACCGCCAGATCCTGGAGCGTGTTCATTTTCTCCTTTTGTTTCTTTTCAAAGGCACTTTGTTCGTAGGCGGTCTTTTTATCCGACAGCAGCCCCTTGTCCTCCGGCATCGGGACATCCACGTTGAATCCCTCCCTTAATGGCTCGTCGCTGTCAGAAGGAGCGAATATCAGCCACATCGCTCCCAGAAATACGAGAAAGAACAACGGATACACGAGCATCTTCTTTCGTTTGAGCATCTCTTCCGGAGTCAGAGGTCTGGCCTCTTTCTTCCCCTGTTTCGGCGTTTGCCCTTTCTCTTCCGCTTTTTCAGGCGTTGCAGTGTTCGCCGGTTGCCGTTCCTGATTTTTTAGATTCTCCATAATCCACCTGATTTTTAATGTTTATACTATCCTTGTTTATCCCCCTGTACAGTTCCATCCGCCTGATATGCTCCATTTGCAACTGCTCCCCCTCATGCCTGCCGATGCGGTATATCGAAGATACCGTCATGTATATCGACAGACAGCCGAAGCTGGTGAGCATGGCCACCACGCAGACGAGCCGTACATCGGGCGACATCCGTCCGCACAGATAGCGGAGTCCGTCGTCTATCCTGTCAGGCACGTACCTGATCCATTTTTTCAATCGGTTCATTTCCTGTCTTTTTTTTAAGTTATCGTTCAACGGTTCTCAAATCCCGGTTCTCCACGATATTGAACTGCTCCATCGTGAAGCCGTGCGGGTTATTGTCCGACCTGACCGAGTTCAACAGCCGGCAACGGGTTACAAGGCTCCGCTCCGTGATGTTACTCGACCTGACGAGCGACTGCCGTGCGTAAGTTGTCACCACATACGGGTAGCTGTTGAAGTCGCACGCCACGCTGTCCACCCGGATGCTCTGGTTGATATTGGCCGAGATTATACGGTTGTAATACCCCTTTTCCTCCCAGTCCTTGTAGTAGCGGAACGCACTCTCGTCGCACAGGAACAACGCCCGGCGGATATTCGACTCGATAGCCGCCTTGTCGGGCGACAAGGTGAAAAACAGCTCGTGGAAACGCCGGATATGTTCTTTCGCCTCCACCGGCCTGTTCTGCGAAAGGTCTTGGGAAAGAGCAAGTATCAGGGACTTCCCATTGTCCAGCACATAGATTTTCTCCCTCTGCCGTTCGGCGAACCGGTAGGAGCTCCAGAGAGCATAGCCGGTAACCAGAGCACAGAGCGAAACGAACACGATCCCCATCGTGCGAATTTGCCGGAAGCTCGTTTCTATATTCTTTAAACTTTTAAATTCCATACATCTCTAATATTTACGTTGGTTCATCTTCCTCTTAACTTGCCGGCTATATGCCCGATGGAAGCACCGGTGATGGCGGCAGCCGCACGTCCGCCCTTTAGCGACCACGAGTTGACCTGCTTGCCGTAATTGCCGGCTCCCGATGCCTGAATCACCCATGTGGATACTGTCGGAATGGTGAAATAGCCCACAATGGCTATCAGCATGAAGATGATGTAAGCGGAATTGTTCACGTCGGGCACATAGGCGGGATCGCTCAGTGCAGCGATGTCCTTCTCGATCATCAGCACCTGAATCCTTGCCAGCACGGAGCTGAACAGGTCGGATATGGGCAGCCACAGATAGATGCTGATATACTGGCAAATCCATTGGATCATTGTATTGTGGAAGCCGTCGTACACCGATATGGCGAATGACAGAGGTCCCAGAATGCTCAATACGATCAGGAAGAAGGTTCTCAGCGTGTCCAGTACCAGCGAAACCGACTGGAACAGCAGTTCCAGAAAGCTGCGGAAGAAATTGCTCACGCTCTGCCTGGTCTGGTATTTGAGGCGTTCCGCCGCCATGCCCGCCATGGCCTTCAAATCCGAAGGCGACCATCCCAGATCTTTGATCTGGCGTTCATATTCCTCGTTATCGACCAGATACGCCGTTTCCGGATTTCTCGTCATCGCCTCGTATTCCAGTTTCTGCCGCTTCTCGGAATACTCCCGTATGTTCAGTGTCTGGCCTTCCATGATACTGTGGCAGCCGGTGACCACCGGACTCATGATACCGTTGATAGTCCCCAGAACGAATGTGGGGAAAAACATGATGCACACCCCCAGACAAAAAGGTCTGAAGAGCGGATAAATGTCAATCGGCTCGGCTCTCGAAAGAGCCTGCCACACCCGTGAGGCCACATAGAACAGCGCACCCAGCGCAGCCACTCCGGTAGCCACACCCGTGATGTCCGAACAGAGCGGCATCATCTCGTCATAAAGGTTACGCAACACTTCGTGAAGGTTGCCGAAAGTTTCCTCGCCTGTCATGTCACCAGTATTTTTGATTGTCCGTTCCGTACAAGTCCAGCACCCTTTGGGTATCATTCTTCTTTTTCGCACGCAGGTAAGAGATACCGATGTTCCGGTTCGTGTAATACCTGACCAGATTGCGTTGGTTCCTCACGTCACGGTACACACGGTCTATCACGTCCATGCGCTCCTTGTCCGTCATGGAAAGGCCGGTGGAGGTCACAACGATCTTCATCTCGTTCAGCATACCACTGCTTTCTTCCAGCATCTTCGCATATCCGGAGGCGATTGCCGAAAGCTCGTCCGGCGTATAGTTCCCGTCCGTCAGCATTTTCTGGAAAGAGTTTACATAGATGTCCGATATTTCACCGACCAAGAGAACGGTCTGCTGCACCTTACGGGCATCTTTCACCAGATTGTTGACCGCTTTCAAAGCGTCGTAATAACGCTTACCCTGTTCGTAGATCTTGACTGTTTCCTGAAAATTCTTCACCATATTTTCTGCCGTCGTCGTGGTCTGCACCACGTTACGGGTCGTATTCACGATGCTTTGTGCAAGGTTCGAGGGATCGAACGTTACCCATTGCGCCTTTACCGCCATAGTCGGACAAAGCAGCCCGGCCAGACAGACAGCCATTATTCGTTTCATGTCTTTTAAAATTTTAACGTTAAATAAATCGGATAGTTTTCTTTCCATTTACAGGAGAACCGGAGTTCTCCTTTTTCTTATGAATCATCCGCACGTACATATATCCCTTCGGTAGCCAGCACAAGACGGTCTTCCTCCCGGTCATAAGCGAGCTGCACCCTTCCCAGCAGGTCTGCCCAGATGATGCCGCCGCTTTGGTGGATCGTGCCGACCACCACCGCATCAAGGTGGTAGGTCAGGGCAATCTTGTATGTACCACCATCACGGAATACGGTGACGGGCGGCGACTTGCGGCTGCTTTTCCACTCCCCGCATATCCAGTAGAGCGGAAACAAGGTTTCATACTCCATAAGCACTTACGGTATTTCATTGTTTTGATTCCGTTTCTTTTCCGCAAGCCTTCGGATAGCCAGTTCGATATTGCCGCCCAGTTCCTTTGTGAGCCCTTCCAGTTCCACCTTCTCGCTCTCTTCGGTCGAATAGCAAAGGTATTCTTCGAGTGATACCTCCGTGGCGTACACTGTTGACTGCACACCCCCCAACCCAAACCAGACCTCCTTGTATTTGCGTCTCGGATCATTAGACATATTCACCGACAGGATCTGCGCCTTTTCCTTGTCCGTCAGACCCAGCAGGGACTGTATCTGCGAGAACTTGTTAAGATACTTCCTCTGGTCAAGCAAAATCTTGCAGTCGCTGTTGTTCACTATGGACCCCTTCACGATAGGAGAGGAAATGATGTCATCGACTTCCTGCGTCACAACAACCGCCTCTCCGTAAAATTTGCGGACAGTCTTGAACAGGTAGCGGATATAGTCCGCCATCCCTTCTTTGGCAATGGCCTTCCACGCTTCCTCTATGATGATCATCTTGCGTACCCCTTTCAGACGACGCATCTTGTTGATAAACAGCTCCATAATAATAATAGTCGTCACCGGAAAAAGAATGGGGTGATCTTTGATCTGATCAATTTCGAAGACGATAAACCGCTTACCGAGCAAGTCAAGCTGCTTGTCGGAGTTAAGCAGAAAATCATATTCTCCACCACGGTAATAAGGCTCCAGCACGTTCAGGAACCCCGCAAGGTCGAAATCCTTTTCCCGGACTTCTTTCTCTTCCAGTATCCTCCGGTAGTCCGTTTTCACGAACTCGTAGAAGCTGTTGAACGAGGGAACGATGCTTTCATCCTCCTTGATGCGCCTGATATACAGGGACACCGCATTGGACAGAGCCACTTCTTCCGAACGTGTCGCCGGTTCATTGTCCTTTTTCCAGAGTGTGAGGATTAGTGTCTTGATACTCTCACGCTTCTCAATATCGAAAACTTTATCATCCGTGAAAAAAGGGTTGAACGCTATCGGGTTTTCGTCCGTATAAGTGAAATAGATACCGTCCTTTCCACCGCTCTTCTGGTGTATCAGCGAGCAAAGCCCCTGGTAACTGTTTCCCGTGTCGATCAATACCACGTGCGTGCCCTGTTCATAATATTGCCTCGCCAAATGATTCATAAAGAATGACTTGCCGCTTCCCGAACCGCCCAATACGAATTTGTTGCGGTTGGTGGTTACGCCACGTTTCATCGGCAGGTCGGAGATGTCCACGTGCAGCGGTTTTCCGCTGATACGGTCTGACATCTTCAGTCCGAAAGGTGAAACGGAGCTGCGGTAGTTCGTTTCTTCCACCCAGAAGCAGAGAGCCTGTTCGATGAACGTGTAGAAGCTCTCCTCTGCCGGAAAGTCAGCGCCGTTCCCCGGCATCGCCGCCCAGTACAGCGTGGCGGCGTCCACCGTATTATGGCGTGGCTTGCATTCCATCATAGCGATCTGGCTGCCCACGTCATTACGCATATTCTTCACCTCCATAGGATTGTCCGTCCATGCGATGATGTTGCAATGGGCACGCACCGAGGTAAGCCCGAACGAATGTGCGTCATTCAGGTACAGATCGATCCACTCTTTGTTAATCTGGTTACTCCGTGAGTACTTCGAGAGCGACTGCATGTTGCGTGCGTTCTTCTCAAAACGTTGCAGGTTCTCGCCGCTGTCATCCAGAAAGATATACTGGTTGTACAGGTGATTGCACGAGAGCAACAGTCCTACCGGACTGGCGAATGACAGCTTGCAGTCGCTTTTGTCCGTTGACAGTCTTTCATACCGGCAGTCCGTACCCACCTTGCTGGGCAACGCATCCAGTTCCGAGAGCGTATGTACCGAAACGTGCTTGTCACCGACACGCAGGCCGTCATCTCCGAGTTCGATGTCTTCCAGTGCAGTGGTATTTTCCATTGACAGACAGAAATATTTCTCCACCAGTCCGGCCTTATTCTCCGTGCCGGTAATCTCATCACCGACGAGCCGTCTTAGGTGTACCAGCCCTGTATCGTTTACGATACGGGCGAATTGTCCCACCGTATCCAGAAAATGGGCGGTGGTATCCTTGTCCACCTCCTTGGGGATGATGAATCCCCTGCACAGCGAAGAGAAGCTGCTCTGCATCCTCATGCGCTCTTTCGTCGTTTTGGTCAGGTACAGATAGCATTTATGGTTCAAGAAAGGACGCTCGTTGAAGTGCATCTCGTAGCTTCGGGAAAGGAAACTTAGATTCTCCTTGTCCGTCTGGCTGCGGTAATCCTCCCGGATAAACCAATCCTGCTTATGTACCACCGTATAATTGGGCAATACCTTGATTGCCTTTGCCCATGCCGCATGGATAGCCTCGTATTCAGCTGCCGTCACCGTGAAGAGTTCGGGCAGATCCACCTCAAAGACGGCGGTGATGTCCGCATCTTTGGAGATGATACAGTCCGCTTCGACGGCGAGAAGCGGAAACTTGCTTTCCAATGTGGCAGCCTTTAGTGTGTTACGCATACGTTCTTCTTTTTAATCGTGAATAGTTTCCGGGGACTGATCCTGTTGATCAGGTAGCGGGGGTGCTGTTTCCTGGCCAGCAGCTTCATCAGTCCGTGTTCCCCGAACTTGCCGTTCAGATGGAAAGTCAGCCGGACCAATACGGATGCGGATATTACGCCGAAAGCAATGCAGAACCACTGGTTCACGCCGGCCATATAAAGAATGACAAACAGCACGAACAGAGCCAGCAGCCCACCGACGAAAATAAAAAGATATTGAGCCTTGAGTCCCTTGAACTCCGCACTCTCGCCGATTCCCTTGTTCAGTTCATAATTCATATACATTATTATATATAGGTGAATCCGGTTCTTAGAGAAAGAATGAACGAAGAATAGTGGCAGCCACGATTAAAAAGATACATGCACCAAACCAGCTCGCCGCCGTTTTCGAGGTATCCGGATCGCCGGAGCTGAACTTGTTGTACACCTTAATCCCGCCGACCAGACCTACCACAGCTCCGATCGCGTAGCACAATTTCGTTCCCGGATCGAAGTAGCTTGTGACCATTTTCGTCGCTTCCGTGATACCGGCCGATCCATTTCCTTGCGCATAGAGCGAGCCTGTGGCGATTAACATAACCGCCACGAAAACAAGTTGTTTCGTATTCATAAAATAATTGAATTTGAATGTGGGCACGACAGATGGAAAAGTCCGCCGTCCCCCGTTGTTAATTAAATTTATTTGGGTTTCTTCTCGTGAAAAATGAATAGACAAGCTATCCGTAATCTCTTTCCTTCATGTACGTTTTACTTCGTTAAACAATATCACTTATGGAGAAAGTGTCCGGTATGGTTTCTGTCGCCGCTTCGCTGTCCGGGCTGTTCCGTCTGCGGTATGCCGCAAGATGCAGCTCTATCAGCGAGTCGATACGTTCCTCACGCTCCGCATCGCCGAAGGTCAGCTTGTCGAACATCGGCGTGTTGCGCAGTTCAGCCAGTGTCTTTCCGGCCTGAAGCCTTTCCTCTTCACTGGCCGCTTCACCGCTGACCGCCACACGCACCGCCAGTCCCATGTCCTCGAAGCGGATGCCCGTGGCTTGCGGCGTGCATCCCGGCAGGCATCTGTCCTGCTCGTCATCGTCTATCCGAGGATTGTCATCCGCCGGTTCTCCCCGGAACTCCAACGGGACATCCATATCTTCCATCAGTTCAAGATCTTCCGGCAGCGGACTCCCTTCGGCAAACAGCTTGTCCAGTTCCTCGGCAGAAACTATTTTCGGGTACTTTTCCTTCTCCGGTACAAAAATACCTGCTTCGCTTACAGATTTTTCGTTTTCAATTTTTTCGGGCGTTTGTGGCGTGGAGTGGCTAAGGGAAAATGTACTTTTGCCTAAAATCTCGCTCACGTCCACCGTAATCCGGGTAAGGATCTGCCCGGCTTTTTCCGCTCTCTTCCTCCGGCTGTTCCACTCGTGGAAAAGGTAGGCGGCTATCCATAACAGATAGCTACCGATAAGTAAGAATAAGATTGCTGACATGGTTTCCGGGGTTTAAAACAGTTCGGTACTTCGTTTTCTGTATTCCTTCGTGATCTCGTCCTGATAGGCGGCAAAGTGCTGTTCCAGCACATTGTCCACATAGCTGAAAATGGACATCTCGTTGTTCCCGATTGTCTGGACGATCCTCTGAATCCGTTCATGAAACTCCTTACGAAGATAGATTGTCTTGCCAAGCCGTGCGCAGACCGGTGACTCGTGGATGAACAGACGGACATATCCGCTCTCTTCACCGGACTGTCCCTTATTCCCGGCTGCTTGCGCCTGCCCGTCCGCCGGCCGACCTTCCTTGAACGAGGCGACTATGGAGTTCTCGTCAATGTCCGTCAGGTTTATTTTTTTCCGTTCGTTTCCCATAGCCTACTTCCTGATAATGGACAACAGCTCTTCCGTAATCTCTTTCAGGTTGCTGCCTTTGACCAGCGTACCGTCTGCGGGGAACAGCGTGGAACGGAACAATGCCCTATGTTCCCCTGTCAGCTCACGGCGGAACCGTTTGCTGTCCGGCAGGAAGGTCTTCAGCACTTTCAGTCCCAGCTCGCCGATCACCTGTTCATACACCTTGTACAGTTCCGATTTCTCCCGGCCGTCCACCATGTTCCACAGCAGGTACAGCCCTTTGATATTCGTCTTGCCCGTAGCGATCAGCGTGTCATTCAGCCGGCTCGCAAAGCGGAGTGTGCTTTCCATCACCACCCTGTCGGCGGCAATGGGGGAAAAGACATAGTCCATGTTCGCCAGCGTGTTCAACACGCCTGTACTGTTTACCGTGCCCGGCAGGTCGAAGAACACGATGTCTGTTTCCGGCATCTTTTCCAGCAGTTCGTCCGCTTTCGTGACAGCGTCCTCAGCCGTACTCTCCGCTACCGGATAGGCTTTCTTCCTTATCCGTTGCAGTTGTCTGTACGCCATCAGCTTGTAATGCTCGTCCTCCATGACCGTTTTCAGGTCACGTTTTCTCATCTCGGCAATGCTGTGTTGCGGGTAGTCGCAATCCACCACCGCCACATTCATCCCTTTCACATAGTGCAGGTAACTTGCCACCAGCACGGTCAGCGTTGTTTTTCCCGCTCCGCCTTTTTGCGTGGAAAAGGCGATAAAGAGTGTTTCTTTTTCCATGATGCAGTTTGTTTACAAATGATACTTTTGAATCAACGCCGCAAATAAAGAAGGAAAAAGAAGGGAAATTCATGGTTTGGGAACGGCGGGGTTCAAGTGGCCGGCTCCTGACGTGGAATGGCTGACTGAACAGCCAACCGACCGAAGTATTGTCCGTCTGATTGGCCGACCGACGGTCTGACCATACATGACACAATCCGGCGGACTGCATAGCCTGTCGGACAAACAGGAAGATAATCGGTTGCCTAATCATCCCGCCGGACAGACAGCCTTTTATCCGCTTGGTTGGCTGGTCAGCCAGCCGACCGCACCAACGTTGCAACGGCTGACCGTCTGGTTGGTTATCTGACCGGTTGGTCATTCAGTCCGTCATTACGCATCCCATTCAGGCACATCCTCAACCGCTGATTCAGCCATCATCGGCCGCCCGTTTTTCCTCCTGTTCCACCCGTGTGCACAAGTGGCTGCCATTTGGCATAATGTGGCTAATGTTAGTGATATACAACTAATTATACCACTTCCTAACTTTGCGCCATCCAACCGGGAATGGGCAGTTTGCCTTCCGTCGGTCACCAATCCCCGCTTTCCCCGAAAGCGCTCTTTCCTCTCCAAAGAGGAAAGATTTATGTTCGCCAGAACATAGCAAGCTGTGTTTTTTGCAGCACCACTCCGTTTTGCAGCAAAAAACGCTTGCCCTTGCAGGGGGCTGCAATTTGCTCCGAAGTCGCAAATTGTGGGAGGGGGAGCTGACGGAGGCAATTCCACCCGGTGGAATTGTACCACATAAAAAACGTATATATGAACAACGAGAAAAAGCGTCCCCGCACACGGGGAAAAGGGGGCAGGTTACCCAAGCCGAACCCGGCCATCCGCCGTGAGACGGTCAATCTGGACGAAGCCGGCCATGCACGGTTTCTCACCATGTTTGAGCAGTCCGGTCTGTTGTCCAAATCCAAGTTCATCGCAGCACGGATCTTCAACGAAGAGTTCAGGGTGATCCGGACAGACCGTGCCACAATGGAGTATGTAGTCAAGCTCACGGAACTGTTCCGGCAGTTCCGTGCCATAGGAGTGAATTACAATCAGGCAGTCAAGGAATTGCACATCCATTTCACTGAAAAGAAAGCGTTGGCACTGCTCTACAGACTTGAAAAGCTCACCCTTGAACTCGTGGAGCTGAACCGCCGGATTGTCGAACTTTCCCAAAAACTCGCCTCACATGGTAGCCAGGATCAGCGTGGGTAAGAACTTGTACGGCGCACTGGCCTACAATCAGAACAAGGTCGATGAAGGCGGGGCAAAAGTCCTTTCGGCACATCTCCTCCGCTATCCCGAAGACGGGCGCTTCCGTCCGGATGAATCCGTGCGGCAGTTTCTCGAATGGATGCCGAACCATTACCGCACCGAAAAGCCGGTCATACACATCTCCCTCAATCCGCATCCCGACGACGTGCTGACCGACAGCCAGCTGGCGGAAATCGGCAGGGAATACATGCAGCGGCTCGGTTACGGCAACCAGCCGTATCTTGTCTTCAAGCACGAGGACATCGGCCGGCATCATATCCACATCGTTTCCCTGCGTGTCGATAGTGAGGGAAGGAAAGTATCCGACAAGTTCGAGTATCGCCGCAGCAAGGAGATTACCGAACTTCTGGAACAGAAATACGGTCTGCATCCGGCGGAAGGTCAGAAGAAAGGCGAAGAGTGGCAGCTGAAGCCGGTAGATGTTGCCAAAGGGGACATCAAACAGCAGATCGCCTGTACCCTCAAACCCCTGCTCAAGCTTTACAGCTTCCGCACAATGGGCGAACTCCGTGCCCTGCTTTCCCTGTATAATATAGGTGTGGAAGAAGTGAAGGGGGAAATTGGCGGACGCACCTATCACGGCATACTCTATACCGCTTTGGACGGCAACGGCAAAACGGCAGCCAATCCAATAAAATCCTCCCGACTGGGAAGAATGGCCGGTGCGGAGCTGCTGAATAAGAAGATGCGGGAATCCGATGCAAAGATCAAGTCCGATCCGTGCCGTGAACGGCTTCGACCGTTAGTGGCCGACGCTTTGCGCCAGTCCGTGGACGAACGGGATTTCCGTGACCGTCTGGCGAAAGAACAGATAGACTTGGTTCTCCGCCGCAACGAAACCGGTAGGATTTACGGCGTTACCTTTATAGACCACCACAGCCGCACCGTACTCAACGGCTCACGTCTGGGCAAGGAATTCTCGGCGAACATGCTCAACGGACGCTTTCAGAAACAGCCGCCAAATTCCCTGCCGCCACTTCTGCCGCCCGTTCCGTCCGCTGTGGCTTCCGGAAACGGGGAAAAAATTCCGGGAGGGTTGCTTTCCGATATGGAGCCGGAGCTGAACTATGTTCCCCGGCATCCCAAGCTCCTGAAGCCCGACAAGAAGAAACGCCGCCGGCGTTACGGCCGTCAGGACTGAACCCGTATTACATTATTATCAAGACGATAACTTTTTTAAATTCAGTATTATGTCACAAGAAGATGATCTCAGGGGACTGGCGAAAGTCATGGACTTTATGCGTGCCCTCAGCGTATTATTCGTAGTTGTCAATATCTATTGGTTCTGCTATCCGTCCATCCGGGAATGGAACGTCAATATCGGAGTGGTGGACAGGATTCTGCTGAACTTCCAGCGCACGACCGGATTGTTCGGCTCCATCCTTTGGACAAAGCTTTTCTCCGTTACCTTCCTGGCCCTCTCATGTCTGGGAACAAAAGGTGTAAAGGAGGAAAAAATCAAATGGGTACATATCTGGACAGCCCTTTCTGCGGGTGTTGTCCTCTTCTTTTTCAATTGGTGGCTGCTCTGCCTGCCCGTACCGTTAATGGCACGCACCGCTTTTTATATATTCACTTTTGCCGTCGGCTATCTCTGCCTGCTCGCTGCCGGTGTATGGATCTCCCGCCTGCTCAAACAGGACCTTATGGACGATGTGTTCAACAACGAGAACGAAAGTTTCATGCAGGAAACAAGGCTTATCGAAAATGAATATTCCGTAAATCTGCCGACACGGTTCTATTATGGCAAGAAGTGGAACGACGGATGGATCAATGTCGTGAACCCTTTCCGTGCCTCCATCGTGCTGGGAACGCCCGGTTCGGGCAAGTCCTTTGCGGTGGTGAACTCCTACATCAAACAGCAGATAGAGAAAGGCTATGCCGCCTATATCTACGATTTCAAGTTTCCCGACCTCTCCACCATTGCTTACAACCACCTGATCGGTCATTTGGAGGGGTATAAAGTGCCGCCGAAGTTCTATGTCATAAACTTCGACGATCCCTCACGCAGTCACCGCTGCAATCCCCTCAATCCGAAGTTCATGACCGACATCTCCGATGCTTACGAGAGTTCATACAGCATCATGCTCAACCTCAACCGGTCGTGGGCGGCGAAGCAGGGCGATTTCTTCGTCGAGTCGCCCACCATTCTCTTTGCCGCCATTATCTGGTTCCTGCGGGTGTATAAGGACGGCAGGTATTGTACCTTCCCCCATGCCGTCGAGTTCCTTAACAAGCCCTACGAGCAGATTTTTCCCATCATGTCCTCCTATCCCGAACTGGAGAACTACCTCAGCCCCTTCCTCGATGCGTGGCTGGCGGGAGCTGCCGACCAGCTCATGGGCCAGATCGCCAGTGCGAAGATACCCCTGTCCCGCATGATCTCGCCGGCACTCTATTGGGTGATGTCCGCCGACGAGTTCTCTTTGGACATCAACAATCCCGACGAGCCGAAAATCCTCTGCATAGGCAACAATCCCGACCGGCAGGCGATCTACGGTGCTGCGCTCGGACTGTACAACAGCCGTATTGTAAAGATTGTCAACAAGAAGGACAGGTTGAAAAGCTCCATCATCATCGACGAGCTGCCCACCATCTTCATCAAGGGACTGGACAACCTGATAGCCACCGCACGCAGCAACAAGGTCGCCGTGCTGCTCGGCTTTCAGGATTTCAGCCAGCTTATCCGTGACTATACCGACAAGGAGGCAAAGGTGATCATCAACACGGTAGGCAACATATTTTCGGGACAGGTCGTGGGGGAAACGGCCAAAACCCTCAGCGAGAGGTTCGGCAAGATACTTCAGAAACGCCACTCCATCTCCATCAACCGGCAGGACGTTTCCACCTCCATATCCACCCAAATGGACAGTCTCATTCCACCCAGCAAGATCAGCGGACTGACACAGGGGATGTTCGTCGGCTCCGTAGCCGACAACTTCGGGGAGAGGATTGAGCAGAAAATCTTCCACTGCGAGATTGTCGTCGATGCCAAAAAAATAGCCGAAGAGGAAAAGGCATATCAGAAGATACCCGTTATCACCGGCTTCGTGGACGATGAAGGGGTGGATCACATGAAGGAAATGGTACAGGAGAACTACAACCGGATCAAGGAGGATGTCAGACGGATCGTGGCCGACGAGCTGGAGCGCATCGCCGCAGATCCCAACCTCAGACATCTTCTGGAACTGAACAAATAACCGTAAATGCAAGGCCTTCACACACGTGGAGAACCGTGTGTGAAAGGGTCCGCATTTCATCGGTTGCGTCTCCTGTGCCCCTCGTCATCGTCTTCCATCCGTTTGAGCAGAACTTCACGCAGGCGGTCGATGAAGTAGGTTCTGTCTCCCGCCTTACGCCGCCGCATCCGCGCGTAGTAGCTCGAGGCATTCTTCACGTTCACCCCCAGCACATGGCAGACGTATTCCACCACACGCCCGAGTGTCACCTCACCGCCGTTGAACATCTTCAGCTCGTGGCAGGCATACAGCAGTTCCATCAGGCAGATGACCTCTGCCGTCCAGCAGACGGGGGGATCACCCTCTGTAGTCGGCAGACCTGCCGGAGCGATGGCGGAACCGGACTTATGAATGAACCTGCATCTGTCCAGCAGACCTTTCAGGTACTCCAGCGTACCAATGATATAGGCATAGCAGGGCAAGTGCTCTTTTTGTGCTGTGCGGTAATGCTCACGCAGAATGACCAGTTTGCAACTTAGATATTGCAGCTGGAAAAAGACGAGCGTAACATCCTTTTCCACACGTTGCAGCTCATAGACCTCACGGATGAACTCGGTGTTGGCGTTTGCCAGTGTATTCCTGTCACTCTCTTCTCGCTCCAGTAACAGGAAATAGGGGATAAAAGTAAACAGTTCCATGCTGTTCGGGATTTTAATTAAACACCGGCAAGATAGCGAAACGAGCACTGATAGCCGTTACGCTTTTTATTTGAAATAAGCTCTACATCAAGCCTGATGAATTTTTATTTGCTCCGCCACCGGTGAGCCAGTGCCTGCTTCAGCCTCCCCGGAGTGCATCCCATGTTTCTTTTACAGAATTCACACAGACGGCTTGCTGATGAAAATCCGTTCCTCTCCGATATTTCTCCCAGTGAAAGTCCATGATTATATTTTATATCCAGACATATGCGTTTTATTCGCCGATTCCTTAGCCAACGTCCCGGGGGCAACCCGTAAACAGACAGAAAGCTGTTTCTGAAGGCCGAATAACTCATACGGCACAGCAGGGAGAGTGTACCGACGGAATACACGCCGGGGCTGTAAAAAATCACTTTCAGACGAAATACGGCGACGGACAATATCCTCAACCGCCTTTCTGCGAACTGAAAGTCCAGTTCACTGACACAAGTGGAATATCCCCGGAGCTGTTTCCTCCGTTCCAGATAGAAGTACAGACAAACCTCCCTGCAAATATCATGCAGGGAAACAGATGGGCCTATAGCATACAAAATCTCACAAAGCCAAAGCATTTCCTCCGTGCGTCCCCTCTTGCGGCATGGCAGGACGGCATTTACCCACAACCTGCACAAAACATCCCTGTCCCGTGAAAGGAAGAGCAATACCAGAACGGCCCTGTATGCAGGACAAGCCATGCCGGGGAGTTCCGGCAGCATCTCCAGCACACGGAGCACATGCCCGCAAAGTTCAGAGTTCCCTGCGTACCTTCCCAACACGAGCAGCCTCTTTATCTTCTTCGTCCGGGAGAGTCTTCTCACATCATTGCAAAACAGGCTGACCATCTCTTTCTGCCCATCCTGCGCATGCTTTCTGAACAGTTCCAGAAGATCAGGCTCCGCCATTCCCGCCCATACCCGTTTACTTCATACCGTGCCTTATCATTCACAGCACACCCATTATTCTGATACAATCGTCATCAACCAGACACGGGTATTGCGCCAGTCGTTCCAGCACCGGTTCCAATGCGAATCCCTGTATAATTCTGTGACGTTTGCTGTCACTACAAAACACACTTTCCATCTCCATTTCAGGAAAGTAACACAGAAGATGGGCGGCAGAGGCGTCAAAAGCCACAGGGCCGTCCTCGTGAAGAAAAATGTAAATATCCGACACATTTGCACTTTCCATTCCCTTGATCAGATCTGTTATCTCCATCTTGCACATTTTATAATATTTTTACATTCTGAATGCTCCGATGAAAGTTCCTGTTTCCATTCTTCAAACCTCTGTCCGTCTATAGGTTTTAACGTTCGCAACACAAAACGGTCAGGCATAGTCTCCATATGCTCCAAAGAACCTATATACTTTTGTTCATGCTTACATGGAAATCCCACTGAAACTATCTCACCGCCACCGAGTGACTTTAACCTTCTTTTTATAGCCTTCAAAGGCTTGATCTGCGTACAGACAGCGTAAGCAGACTTTTCATAAGCTTTCCAGAAAAGCCCCTCACGATAAAGAATGATACTTCCGTTATTACCTGCTTCAGCTTCTATAAAATCCTTGCTGGTCATAATTATTTAATTTTAATATCTATAAAAATCGACCGGCTTCGCCGGTACTATCCCTACGGCCTTAAAGCCGTAGGGAAAATAATCCAATGAAACGGATACGGTCGCTACGCTCCCTATTCTTGGGAAGAACGCACCCCAAACAGGCACCCCCGATCGTAGTCGCCCAACGGGAACACGGTAGACGAGTCGAAGAACAGCTGGTAAGAGGAGCCCTGGGAGTACGGACCCGCCGACCAACAGTAGCCGTAGCTGCCAACGTCGACTATCGTCCCGTCATTGTAAATGTCGCGAATCCCCGACGCAGGGAAGAAGATGGTTTTATTTTTTGAGGAGTCAGTGTAAAAATTCCATCCCCTCAAGGAGCTGTCCCACTCTCCGTTGACTTGAGAAGGTTCAGTTACATAATCCCCGATTGTTGTGAATCCCGTAAAAGCAGCACTGAAGGGAAGTTTGAAGCCCACAGGAGAGGGATCATAAATCGTTTTTATGACATTTTCGTTACTGGCAGTATAAACTTGGTTATCGGCACTCCATAGATTTGCATATACATTATCGCCATAAGATTGACTCTGAATCACATCCGGTTTGAGAATACAATTCATGATACAATTGGAGCCGGTAGAAAAGTTTTCCGTTTTAGGACTTTCCGTGTGAGCATTGCCGTCTTTGTCGTACCAGGTTTTATTGGTATTGGACAATCCGTTCGTAGGTAGGAACGGATCTTTACGACCCCACATATAATAAGGATGATTGCCACCTGTTGTGATTGAAGCCGAAACTTGTTTGATGATCACTTCCTTGCTTGCGTCTCCGGCAGTGAATTTCACCTTGCAACTACGCTCTGCATAAGTTTCGGTACGACCATCGCACCAGCCGAGATTAACGGGCATAAATTTACATTTATAGCTTTGGTGATTGGTTACCTCGATGGTTTGGCCGATATTTTCATCGGTAACCCAGATATGCCAGGACCAGAGGATGGCATCACTCGCATCCTTGATGGCGATGACGGCATTGCCCTGCCGGATAGTCGAAGCATGCACTTGGAAGGATATGTAATTCTCGGGATTAACGAATTGTTGCATTTTGGAATTATTGTATTGTACATTGGAAATCAAATCCGGCGCGTCCTGCCATAACAATTCGGCCTTGGCAGGAACACAACCGGAATTCTCTTTTATGTAAGGGCTGGTGATTGGATTGCCCGTATGGTTGATGAAAGATGTCAGAATAGAAACTCCTGTTTTATTGGAGGTATATGCAGAAGTGTTGGTCGTACCATTTTTGATGGCATTTCCATATACCAAAGGAAAACAGTAGAATCCCGAAGCACTGACAACGTAGCAGTTGGCGGTGTTCTCATTCGTTGAACCGCCATCAGTCTGGTTGGCGAGGTTATAGTGATAAATTACATTACCACATGCTGGGTTATCCCTTAACTTTTGCGCATGGGGGTCATTACTCGTTTTAATCTGTGCGCTGACAGTTGCATTGTATGATTGTGAAGTTTCTCCACCGGCTCCGGATGGGGTGAAACCGGTCAGCCAAGTGGGTGGGGTATCTGTCCATGGTCCGCCGTGCTCCGAAAACTGTGCCTTCCATTGGGCGGGTTGCTTATCCCCACTGGGGTTATGCTTGTAGCTTGTGACACTGTATTGTTGTGTACCGCCGCTATAGGTGAAGTCCCCTGGCATGCTGACGCTAAGCTCGTATGTCCAGTTTATGGAGCTCCTGGAGATCTTATAAATGACAGTCTTTCCAATAGGCCATTCTGTGCCTTTGATGTCGGCGGTCAGCGTGTAGTCTGTGCCGGAGTTGTCAGTGAACACGACTTCAATTTGCGCGCCGTCGGGAAGCGTCTGCGGGATCATCATGAAAGTCTGCGCATCGGTAGTAAGGGCTTCGTCCGGGGTTCCCGTAGTGGATTTATCCAATGTCTGCGAGAAATCGGCGGGAGTATCTACATCGCTCCAGCTATGTGTTCCATAGTTGAGGGTCCCCTTGGAACAGACATTTTTCAGACTGACGCTCTTTACGGTACCTCCCTGCATGTTATCCCCGCACACGAACCTGACGGCTGTCAGGGCATGGCTGAAAGTAAGCGCCGCGGCATTATTAGCGTTCGGAGTACCTGTCGGAGTAGTATAAGTCGAATTTGCAAAAAGAAGGTCTTTCTGGTCGGCGACGTCCGCCGGGACCGTGTAAGTGATTGTCGGGCTTCCTGCCTTCGTCTTGTCCGAAAGGACGATTCCTTCCCCGTGGTAGGGCGCGTAGACGAAGAATCTTATGCCTCCCGTGAGAGTCGGCCAATGATAGGAGGTGGTCCAGTTCGATGCTTTCGTGACCTCGACATCGTACATGTAATCCGGCCGGTACGAGGTCTCGCTCCACGACCCATTAAACGCAGCAGCCAACACTCCGATCGATTCGTAGAGAGTCGCCGTTTTTACGGGCGTGGCACGGGTAAGGACGGCCGTGTCCGGCCGGCTGTCCGAAGAGGGGGAAGCGATACTGTCGATGTAAAGCGTGTGCAGGTAAAGGGGAGTATTGCCATCTCCGCCGTGCAGGGGCTGCACGGAATCCCGTGGGACCGCCTTTTCTGCCGGGCCGCCCGCCGCCCGCGTGCTATGCCACTCCGACCCCTCGGATACCGAAAAGCGGATATAGGGTCCCGTGTACGCGCCCGTCTCAATCTCATCCCGGCACGAGGCGAGCAGGACGACCGAAAGCAATACCGGCAGGCTCAAGTTTCCGAGCCTCCGGCATAAATTCTTGTTCATTTCCATATTCGTACTATTTATATCATCGTTTCTTGTTTTTCACGTGCACGGGAGGCCCTTGCACGCTTGTTTGTGACCGGGAAGGGACAGAGCCGGAAACCGGCTTTCACCCCGGTTTCGGCTCCCCGACGAATCTTCAAGGCAAAGACACTGTGATGCCTATGAAGATATCGGATACCGATCCAACCCCGCCCGGCCTGTTTCATCCGGCCGCCATGCGACCGTCCGATTCTTTACATGGGTACATTCTCCGGTCGGTCTATCCACGGGGTAACAGTAACCGTAAACTTGATGGGTGTAGTTCCCAGGATATTGTCGCCAGGATTGAACTTATCCGGGGGAGTAACAGTTGGTTTTTCGGGATCAACCCTGCCGGCACCGTTCGTGAAATCGAGTGTGTAAACGTATTTATTTCCGGCAGTCCAATTCGTACTGATAGGCACGGCAGCCCAGTCGTACTGACCGACAGAGGTATGCGGATAGACACGGGCACCGGCTGCCGTTGTTATCTGGAGTTTTACGGCCAGGTAAGCACCATTGTGCGTTTTATTATCCTTATCCGTGGTAGGATCCCATGCTGTAAGCTGCTGCGGGAGAAGCATGGCGTTGCCGCCCGTTGTTCCCATAAGCGATTTGGGAGTTCCATCCAGCGTTATTTCAGGGAAATCAACCACTGTATAGTTGATCTTATCTCCATCCAACGTCCAGCCTTCACTACCGAAATCAAATGTTCCCTTCGATTTCGGCTGTCCGATGCGCGCAGCCACCACCTTGTAAACGTAAGCACTACTGGCGTTCTTGGCCATGATCTCGATCTGGGAAAGTTGATGTTTGAAAGTCAAGCTAACACCGGCTGCCTCGTTGGTCGACTTTTTACCGTTAGCTTGGCAGGACACAAAGTCCTTCTGGTCAGAGATAGTCGTTGCAGGAGAAAAACCGGCGAGCTCCTTGGTTGTATTGTTGATTGTCAAGGTACCGCCCAGATCAGTGCTCGAAGGCGCATAGGCGAAGAAATCGAGTTGGCTGTCGTCGCTCGGCCAATAATAGGAGGTAGCGGAATTAAAGGTCCCAGTCCCATTAGTGAACTGTACATCAGTAAAGAAATTGGCACCGGCCGCGTCAAGGGCCGTCACGAAAATGTCATTGAGGTTAGCTGTTGTCGTTTCTGTGGCGCGGGTTGCCATTGCGCCACGGAAATCGATTGCAGCACCATGGTTGACAGCCATCTGTTCGTCTTCCGAACAGGATGCCATGACGAGAGCCGCCACGGCTACGAATAAAAATTGCTTTTTCATAAAAATAAAATTTTAAAAATTAATAAATAAACTATATAACGATTCGCTGAATAGTTACATACTCTCTCGTCCTTGCTTGAAGGATGAAGGAAAGACTACATCTGTATATCTATCGACACGGTCTGCCAGTCCTTGACCTCGGGTTGGAAACCGCCGCCGTTGACGATCGGTTTGGGCAGGGGAAGCCCGTCCAGGACGATATGCACGTTGCGCGGGTCCGGAGCCGAGTGGATTTGATCCGTCACGTCATAGGTGTAATACCACTTGCTTCCATCGGCCAGAACGGCATAGACAGTCAGCGTATGGTTGTTTCCCGCCTTATGGCCGAAGGTGAGCAGACCGCCCGTGATGACGGTTTTCTCCCCGTCCTTATCCTTGCCGGTAACGGCATCGAAGGGAATTGTCACACGCTCTCCCGTAAGGGCATCGGCTCCCGTACCGGGCAACAGACCTCCCGCCAGGCCCGAGATCGAGCTGCCGACCCCGGAGACGTATTTCAGGTTTTTGGCATTACGGATCTCGACCGTGTAGCGGCAGACTGACACTTCCGGGTAAAGCGTGATCGTCGGCGCGGCTGTTTCCTGATTCAATCCGATACCCTCCGCATGGTCACTCCACAGCATGTCGGGAGGCAGCACGATACGCTCATCCTCCGTACCTCTGGCACGGGGTACACCGGCGGACCGCACACCCAGCGCGGAAAGGCCCGATAACAGATCGGCCGTGCGGGTGGTGACCTCGAAAGTCGTTTTCGATCCGGTATTGCGATAGGTGACGTTCTCCGTGTCGCTGTTCAGGCAAAATGCATCGTAATGCCCGACGGGAACGCGGATAATACCGCCGTTACGGTCCGTGAACTCGTAACGCAATGCCTCCCCGCCATGGGTCGGGAACAGGTAGAGCGACATGGACGCGGGGGCGGCATCCGGAGCCTTCCGCCAGTCGAAGACAACCTTCACGTTGACCACATGCAAGCTGTCATGGCACAGATCCTTGTGCTCGCAGGAGGTCAATAACAGGACCGCCAAAACAGCGACGGCCAGCAATACATGGTTCATACGTTCCAACATCCTTTTCATTGTCCGCCTCCTTTCTTGTCATTATAATTGCCACGTCCCAGAAGCCACACGAGCGAGACCTCCGCTTTCGTCGGCCCGAACCAGTGGCGCCGCTTGGTCTCTCTCCAGACATACTGACCGCCATCGGGAACGTATGTATGGTATTCGCCACCCCAGTAGCCTGCGCCGATGACGAAATCCAGGTTCAGGCGACGGCCCACGGGCAACGAGTAACCGTACTCCACACCCACGGCGTAATTGCATTTTTCCCAGAGGGAGCCACCCGGTTTGCCGCCCATGTAGCCTTTTCCTCCTGTCTCGAAATCGTACGTGAACAACTGCCCGTAAAAGCCCAGATGGTGTCCTGTAAGCGGTTTTTCCGCCGCGCGGCGGCCGAAGTATTTGCGTACGTCCAGCTCCCCGCCGTAGAGGCGCCAGTAATTATGGCGCTTATTGCTGTTCCACCAGGCGTACATCCAGTTGCCGCCGACTGCCCAGCCCTTGCCCAGGTAGAGCTCTACACCGATATTCGGGACGAGAAGAGCATCGTAGAGCAGGTTTGTCTTGAGTCCCATGTAGAAAGCTTTGGGAACATCGGCAACGGGAACGGCTGCCTGTACCGTGTCGCGGATGACGACGGTCCTTTCAATGGTATCACGGACGACGACGGTATCCCTTGGTTCCGCCTGTCGGGGCAGAACGACAGTGTCCCCGTCCATCCCTTTGGAGACCGGTTCGAACTCGCATTCGATTACGGAACAATTACGCAGTTCCGGAAAGAAATGTTCTGCCATATAATGCCATACGCGGCCGCCGCGCAGATTCATCAGCTGCCGCTTGCGGGAATCGACGATGGCACCGTTACGGGTCACCCACTCGGGAGTGTCACGAAGGATACGGAGGGCCTCCTCGCGGTAGGGCATGTCGGAAGCCTTGACAAGCGAGGCAAGCCCCTCCCAGTCATTCCCCGAAGAGGTGCATACGAATACCGAATCGGGGACGGGAAGGCGTTCCAGGATAAGGCCCCGCAAGGACGCGAGCCGTTCATCGGACAGGCGCCTGTTTGAAGCGGAATTGCCCTCGGGCGACGATCCCGAGCGCATACTGATACGGCGCAGCACGGAATGGGCCTGCCGGGAACGGATGCCCGAAAGAAGCGAGTCCAGGCGGACACCGTTGTCCCGGTAGGAAAGATCCGGTGTGGAACTGCCCACGGGAAAGTAGAGCCGGTAATGCAGGGTATCACCGCAGCAAAAGGCCGGACAGAAAATACCGAGGAACAGGGTCAAAACAAAAATTCTTTTTAAATCCATCTGCAAATTAAAGATCAATAAATTATTACTTAAAAACCAAGCGATAGTTTCCACTCTCCATGACAGAGAGTGGAAAAAAGAATAAAATAGCGTAAATAGAGCTCAAAAAGGGGACTTTGTATGAATAAGATGAAAAAAAGATTGGATATAGAACATGTATAAAAGATAAATACGCAGATAAACAATAACATAACTTTATATTTTTTACTAAATGACAGAAACAATGCAAATATTATATTTGAAAGGGGATACCCCCTGTTACAATTATCCAAAATGCATCCGGGAAGGATTTTCATATTACAAATTTTGTAAAATAGAAATGGATGAAGATCCCAATGAGACTGATTGTATTTGGTTTGTAACGGAAGGAGAACTGGAGGTATCCTGCAACGGAGAAAAAACAAAGATTTTGGCCGGTAATATGATTTGTTTCAGCAGGGGAAGCATATGCAGGATATTCTCACGGGGAAAAGCGACTGTTGTCATTGCACAATTTGACAACATCGTCCAAAGTTGTGAAAAGATATTATTCTCACAGCTTAACAGTCTGAGTTTCCCGGGTGAAAAAGCAATATATCCACTTGAAATTAGAACCAGATTACAAATGTTTCTCAAGCTTTTAATAGGCTATCTGGAGGATGGGGCCAATTGCGTTCATTTTCATGAAACAAAGCTGAAAGAGCTGTTCTGGAACATACAGTTTTATTATACTAAAACGGAACAAGTTTCCTTTTTCCGTCCTATATTGGGGAATGAGCATGAATTCAAAAAGAAGGTGCTTGATAATTACAGAAATGCCAGGACAGTAAAGGAACTTGCCCGCCTATGCGGAAGTTCTCTTTCTACTTTTAACAGGAAATTTTTAAAAGAGTTCAGAGAGCCTGCGAGTGAGTGGTTGCAGAAACAAATAAACACTATTATTAAATATAAATTAGCTGATGAGGATATACCGATAGGGAATATAGCTGATGAATTACATTTTTCTTCACATGCCCAATTTTGTAGATACTGTAAAAGGAACTTCGGATATACTCCCGGAGAATGGAGAAAACTACTGAAAAATAGTGATAAAACTCCAGAGAGGCTATCCGGAAGAATGTAATTGAGTGAAAAAGATAAAAAACAGACTTGTTATGATAATTATAGTTAATTGACATCTGTCTAACTTTGCGACCGAAATTTCAATGTTGTCATAACATTGTTTTTTGCAAATAAAAACAGTCTATTAATAGGCTTTCCACTCTCTGTCATGGAGAATACAAGAGCATGCTTGCAAATATATCATATCCCCAATTAAATAGGACACCATAACTATAAAATTAACATATATTATCTGCTATGTGATTATTCACTTCGTCCAGTACCGACCGGTCAAGTTCCTTCAGATAAATTCTGGTCACTTTCTCCGAAGAATGCCCCAAACATTCACTGATGGTATGAAGCGGGGTACCGTTTTCACGGGCCATTGTTGCCCAGCAGTGACGGGCAGCATGCAGACGCAAAGGAATATTTATATCGATTCTTTCGGAAATCTTTTTCAGTGCATACCTTATCTTGTTATAAGCTTTTTTATACCCCGAATAAGGAGTTTCAGATTCATCAACCAGAGGGAAAAGATAGTCACCGGAAGTATCTCCATACCTTTCCAGCAAACTCTGTATCTGCCGGTTAATACCTATTTCAAGCAACTGACCGGTCTTCTGCCTTCTATAGCGGATTACCCCGGGAAAAATATCGCTCTTTTTTAGAAAAGCAATATCTACGAATGACATTCCGCGAGTATAGATACTGAACATAAAAACATCTCTGGCCAAGCATTCCGGTGTTCCGACTGAAAGTGACAGGTTGGCAAGAGACTTCACCTGATTCATAGGAAGACTTTGTTTGACGGTCTTTTCAGACCGGATTCTGATATTGCAAAAAGGTGAAGGAAATACCAGATTCAATTCAAGACATCCACGCCTGTATACCGCTTTCATATTATGTAAATAAAACCCTATCGTATTCTTGCCCACACCGGCCTCCAGGAGAGTGTCACGATACTTAATGACAAGGCGGGAAGAAAGATGTGCAAATGGAAAATCAGTCTTACACAAATGTTTTTGCATGGAATGCAGGGTCGCCTCATACGCTTTTGCCGTCCCTTCATGCCCGGTGTCGAAAAGCACACGGATTCTCTCACGGAAATAGCTGTAAAAACCCACTTTGCCAGTCAGGGTTTCATAGACTCTGGCTATATCACATGTCGTATATTCATTACCCTCCCTTTCCAATATGCCTATGGCTTTATCCAAGATTTTACAAATTTTCCGGCATGTACGGTTCATGCGTCGGACAGTTTCCATGGTATATGCACCATTAAAGAGTACTCGTCCGCTAAAAGAATCAAACTGACAGGGGGTGATACTGTATCCTGTATAAAAAACTTTCTTTTTCCGTTTATGAAGGACCTGCACAGCCAATGGATAGGCCCCGCGACTATTACACCGCCCCTTTACTAATACCGTTTTTACTGTTGCCATAACTATAAATACATTACAAATGATTATATGAATTAACTGTTTGCATAAAAAAATGCAAAAATCGCATGAAAGAAGCAAAACAGCAAACAAAACACCATATGAATCGAATTGGGTAAGTTGATATTTTATCAACAATGTTAACTGTATTAAAATATGTTTCCAGGTAGAATTGCAACAATTTGAAACAAGCTATTACTGTTTTCGACTTAAATTTCTAAATTTGCAGTCATAAAAGATTTTTGGCAGAATAAAAGTGAGTATAAAATTATAAATAAAAGTTATATGGGAATCAAGAATCTAATAACACTCTTATCTTTTTTATTCGTCTTATTCTCCTGCGAAAAAGAAGAATTTGAACCGGAAATTAATCAAAGAACCACCTTTATGTATTTCCCATGGTCCGAGGATTTAATAGACTATTTCTATAACAATATTTCTGATATGGAATATGCCATAAAAGAAACAGGCTTGAAGAATGAAAGAGTGATTGTTTTTCTTTCTACAAGTCCCATCAAAGCCCAAATGTTTGAAATTATTCTGAAAAATGGAAATTGTATCCATTCCATTTTGAAAGAATACGAAAATCCCCAATTTACCATAGAACCTGTATTAACAGATATTCTCAATGATATGAAGACATTTGCCCCGGCAAAGTCCTATTCCATGATTATAGGTTGCCATGGTATGGGATGGCTGCCTGTTAATGGCAGCAAGTCAAGAATGTTGCAGGATTTCAGGCATCACTGGGAATACAAGAATGTACCTCAAACACGTTTCTTTGGCGGGCTATCCGCCGAATACCAAACAGATATAAAAACCCTTTCCAACAGTATAAAAAATAGTGGATTATCTATGGAATATATCTTATTCGACGATTGCTATATGTCCTCCTTAGAGACTGCGTACGAGCTACGTCATATAACAGATTACATAATAGCTTGCCCCACGGAAATAATGGCATTCGGCATGCCTTATTCCACAATGGGAAAACATCTTTTATCAAGAGAACCAAATTATAAGGCGGCATGTGATGCTTTCCATCAATTTTATTCCACCTATCAATATCCTTATGGAACTTTAGCCGTAACAAACTGTAGCGAATTAGATAATTTGGCGGCACTGATGAAACGAATAAACCAACAATACATATTTGATAATACCCAAGAAGGTTTTGTACAGCCTATGGATGGATACAGTCCTGTTATTTTTTACGATTACGGGGATTATGTAAAAGTATTATGTAAAAACGACAGCACTCTGCTGTTACAATTTTCTGAAACTTTAAACAAAGTAGTTCCTTACAAAACACACACAGAAAAATATTACTCAGCAAGCCGTGGTGCAGTGCCAATAAATTCATATTCTGGAATAACAACATCTGAACCAAGCCATAATGTTAAAGCAAATGATTATAATCAAACGCTATGGTATCAGGATACTCATTAAAATTATTCCCGGCATCTCGTCAACTACATATATAGTGATAAAATGACAAAGTGGATAATCCACCAAAAAAAATAACATTTCTTCTTATTTACCGAAAACCAGCCAACAAATCATAAACTATTTGTCTGGGGCACAAAGATCAAAAATACAGTACGAGCAAACCGAATAGAGGATCTTTGTGCCCCGGAGGATGAAACCTTCCCTTACAAATTGGCATGTGGAGTTAGCTCTATGGAGGAAAATAGAAAAATACGAGATTCGGCTTTGGAGAATCTTCCCCATGTGTGAGATACAAAATTTATTTCGAATGCAGAGGCACACTACCCGCCAATATCTTCCTAAACACTCTATTTGCCGTCTAAACGTCCAATTGATTGATCAATCAATATTGATATGCTTCCGAAAGAAAAACGTTTCAAAATTTCATATTTTCAGAAAAGCTGGTATTTTTGCCTGTGAAAAAGTTTTCCAATAGTAATGCAACACAAAATGATAAAAATAGGACGGTCGCTAAAACATTACTTTTTTCTATAATCCGATACTAAAACAACAAATATTCAAATAGTTGAATAAATCAATCACTGTTTGAAATAAAAAGTTGTATAAATAAAAAGGCAGAAAAGCTGTGAGAATCTCCCATTGGTCAATAATTAAATACAGACAAAGCAACAATAGCCATCCCCAAAATTACAGTATGGTACTACCCTGATAAATAAGGCAAGGATATATTTGCTGTTGTTTAAGCATTTATTCTATTAACTATTCTTAGTTTTATCTCGAAGGAAAACATTTCATGACTCCCGGAAAAGTCACAATATCAAAAAAAGCTGGCCGATACCCATGGGATACTTTTCTTGATAATCCTCCTACCCCACCGTATTCTCTGTCATGTACTCAAAAACGGGACCGTTCTTTTCCGGCCCGCCGTTCGGATCATCTAAAATATCCGATGAATGATTCTTCCGCAACGTCTTGATGTTGCCTGCGATGTATAAAACGAATCACACAGAATAGGAAACAGGAGACATTTCATGCCAACCGGTAGCCACTTGTACCCGATCGTCACGTTCCCTCTCGTCCTACAACCACTTAAGCCTACCTTCGTACCGCAATTAACTTTATTGTTTCACAATTTAATCCGATTGATTTATGGACAATCTCAAAGATTTCAAGAACGAGGCATTGGTAGTCACCAACGCCTCCGACGGTAACACGCCGCACATCGTTCAGGGTATTGAGCCTGACGGTTCACTCCGCACCAAACCGCTGGCACAGGCAAAGCCCTCCGAGACTTTTCTGCACATCGACCGCAACGAGTCCGTGATCGGAACGTTCTTCTCCAACATGAACCGCCAGTATGATCGACCGTCGGACTTCCGCTTCTACCACCTGCCGGTGGAAATGTTATCCGCAGCCAAAGAGCTGGTGGAAATATTCAAGTTTCCCAAAGAGAACGAACAGCTTCTTTCCAGTTACGCCATTGACATCCGACAACCGGCACAGGAGCAGAGCATCACAGGCGACACTCCGCAACAGACCACCCGTTGGGGAGTGGACGAGGTGGATTGGCAGCAGCTCGCACGCATGGGCGTAACTCCCGAATCGTTGGGCGAAACGGGCATACAACGCCTGCTGAACGGCCACGAGTCCGCAGTCCTCGACATCAGGATCTCCTTCGAGGGTATCGACTTTGAAACGCCGGCCTGCATTCGTCTGGTGGAATCAGCCGGCGGCAAACCGGTCCTGAACGTGGAATGCTGCAAGCGGTATCCCGAACTGGACCGGCCGTACATGGGTACGGAGCTTTCTCCCGAAGTGAAAGAGAATCTTTCCAGGAGCAACAATGCCGGTTGTGTCGTTGAGCTGGAACTTGCCAGAGGAGTGCGTGAATCGTGTCTGCTCTCGCTCAATCCCAAAACCAACCGCCTGCACCATGTTCCGGTCAGTGAAATCACCATACCGCAGGAAGTGAACCGGGTACGACTCTCCGACGACCAGACCACAAGGCTGGCACGGGGCGAGTCCGTGCTGGTTGAGAACATGTGGTCCGAAAAGAAACAGGGATATTACGACGCACGCCTCCAGTATAACGTCTGCAAGGGCGGCTTCACTTATGACTTCAGGGGACTGAATCGCAAACAGGCGCAATCAGAGACACAGATGCGAAGCCGTGAACTGGTCATACCACAGGTGCTCAAAGGCGTCGGGCTGACACCCGAGGTACGGGAGAAGTTAGCCGCCGGCAAGACAGTCCATATCAAGAACATGACCGACAACGAGGGAAACTTGTTCAGTGCTTTCGTCCGTGTCAACCACGAGCGGGCAAAGTTCGATTTCTTCAAATGGAACCCGGACAAGAGCAAAAAGCAGGGACAGTCGCAACAGGCGGCCGTCCGTCAGGACAGCACGAAGCCGGAAAACACCGTCAGCCGGAACCGCCCGGTACAGAAAACCGATAAGAAAGGAGTATCCATTTAACCATTCACATAAATAATACATTACATATGAAAGTTATCATTGCAGAAAAGCCCAGCGTGGCGCAGGCCATAGCGTCCGTAGTGGGCGCACGCCAACGGAAAGAGGGGTATCTAATGGGGGACGGATATGCCGTGACATGGGCATTCGGGCATCTGGTCGGTCTTGCCATGCCCGAAAGTTACGGTCTCTCCGGTTTCCGTCGGGAACACCTGCCCATATTGCCACAAGAGTTCAGGCTTGTTTCCCGTCAGGTGCGAGAGGGTAAGGCTTACAAGGACGATCCCGGAGTCGTCAGGCAATTGGGAGTGATCCGGGAGCTGTTCGACAGATGCGAGTCCATCATCGTCGCCACCGACGCAGGTCGTGAGGGCGAGTTGATTTTCCGTTACGTGTACAACTATCTCGGTTGTACCAAGCCCTTTGCCCGTCTGTGGATCTCCTCGCTCACCGACAAGGCCATCCGTGAGGGGTTGCAAAATCTTAAGGAGGGAAGTCTTTACGACAACCTTTACCTCTCCGCCAAAGCCCGCAGCGAGGCGGACTGGCTCGTGGGCATCAACAGTTCTCAGGCACTCAGCCTTGCCGCCGGACAGGGGGTGTTCTCCCTGGGACGGGTGCAGACCCCCACATTGGCGATGATCTGCTCACGCTACTGGGAGAACAGGCAGTTCGAGCCCCGGACATATTTCCGGATAAAGGTTTCGGTCTCTAAAAACGGCATCGACTTTTCCGCACTCTCACAGAACCGCTTCGATGATCTTGATTCGGCCACTGCCAGGCTTCGTGAGATTAAGGACGGCGGTATGCTTGCCGTCACTTCCGTAGAACGCAGGGAGGCCGTTCAAGAGCCGCCGCTGCTCTATGACCTGACCGCCTTGCAGAAAGAGGCCAACAGCAAACTGGACTTCTCCGCAGACAAGACGCTCACGCTTGCGCAAAGCCTGTACGAGAAGAAAGTGCTAAGCTATCCACGTACCGGCAGCCGTTATATATCCGAGGATGTTTTCGACGAGATCCCCTCGCGCATAATGCTCCTGCGGCAATATCCACGTTTCACCGCCACCGCATCCGTCTTGCCGGACGCACCGCTCAACCGCCGTCCGGTAGATGATGCCAAAGTCACCGACCACCATGCGCTTCTCATCACCGAGAACCTGCCCGAAGGTCTGTCGCAGGACGAGCAGGCTATCTATGAAATGGTTGCCGCACGCCTGCTCGAAACCTTCTTGCCATGTTGCGTCAAGGAAATGACCGAAGTTGCCTTGTCCGCAGGCGGTGAGATATTCACCCTCAAGAGTGCGGTCATCAAGTCAGCCGGTTGGCGTGCCGTGTGTGGCGAGCCGGAAGAGGAGGCGGAGGAAACCACGTTGCCGGGACTGCAAACGGGTGAAACCCTGCCACTGCTCGCCTCCGAAACAGTGGAGAAACAGACCAAGCCCAAACCACTGCATACCGAGAGTTCACTGCTCTCCGCCATGGAGCATTGCGGCAAAGAGATCAGCGACGAACAACTGCGTGCCGGAATCCGTGAGATCGGTATCGGCACTCCGGCCACTCGTGCAGCTGTCATCGAAACATTGTTTGCCCGTGACTATATACGCCGGGACAAGAAGAACCTTGTGCCTACCGAAAAAGGACTGGCGGTTTACGATACGGTAAAGGACAAAAAGATTGCCGACGTCGAAATGACAGCGGCGTGGGAGAACACCCTCGCCAAAATAGAAACCGGAGAGGCCGATGCCCTCTCTTTCCGCCGGAACATAGAGGTCTATACCGCACAGATCGTTACCGAACTGCTGGCCGCCACCCTTGATGTCGCTCCTTCAGGAGAGCAATGCACTTGTCCCAAGTGCAGGAAGAGCCGCATCCTGTTCTTCGACAAGGTTGCCAAATGCGCCGATGTCGATTGCAGCTTCACCCTGTTCCGTAACAAGGGAGGTAAGATACTGACCGACGGACAGATCATCGAGCTGGCGACCAAAGGCCGCACTCCTCTTGTCAAAGGCTTCAAGAGCCGTGAGGGCAAGAGCTTCGATGCCGCACTGGTGCTTAATCCTGACTTTACCATAAGTTACTCCTTCCCGGACAGGAAACCGCAGGAAAAGAAAAGCGGCAGGAAGAAATAACCCGTCCGAATTGTATCACTTAATAATCCGAATAATTATATGAATCAGAATAAATCCAATGTGCCGGTATCCGTAGCAGAAGAACCGGATGAATTATCTTACTACCGTCTTACCCTGTTGTCCTTCCTGCGTGAGTCGCATCCGGACTTGGCGGATGACGAGTCTTTCGTCACCACCCGCAGCGATCAGGCCGCCGAAGCCTTCAGCGCAGCCATCCGTTCCGGCCTGACCTACGACGATGCGGCGCAACAGGCGAACGCCCTGCTTTTTCAGGGGTTGCATTTCTCACCTTTGGACACGCTGGTCACCGTCCTCTGGAACGAGTTCGCCGCCGAAGTCCCCGAAGGCAGCGCACGCAGCGTGGCCTTGCAGTTGCTTCCCGAATGCCGGAAGGTCTTCTCCGGCTATACGCTCTCGGATGATTTCATGTTCAGCCCGGAGTTCGAGCGGCTCTATGACGAGCTGACAGGTATGGTTGTAATCTGGCTGGAAGAGAATGGCTTATAATAAAAAGGCACATCTCAGGGACAATATAGAGGCAATCCGACTGATGTTCCGTTTGGAGAAGGAACAACGCACCGCCACAACGGAGGAAGCGGGCACACTCGCCGCCTACTCCGGGTTCGGAGGCATCAAGGCGGTTCTTTCCCCTTTCGGGAAACTCACCGACATACTCCGCTGGACACAGGCCGACCGTGAACTGTTCCCCCTGGTTACGGAACTTCACAACGTCCTGCATGACGGAGCCGCTGACGAGCGTGAGTACAAGCGGCTGGTGGAAAGCGTGAAGGCATCCACCTTCACCGCTTTCTACACGCCGCCGGCGATTATCAATGCCATTGCCTCTTCTTTGGGCGAACACGGAGTGTCGCCCGGCCGTTTCCTTGATCCTTCATCGGGAACCGGCAATTTTGTCTCGGCCTTCCAACCGCAATTCCACTCCGCAGCCGGCAACGCCCCCGAAATTGTCGCTTATGAAAAGGATTTGCTTACCGGCCGCATCCTCGCCCGGCTCCATCCCGAAGCACAGGTCAATATCAAGGGCTTCGAGGAACTGCCCCCGCATCGCAACGGCTATTTCGACGTGGTGAGCAGCAACATCCCCTTCGGCGACATACGTGTTTTCGACCCGTCCTTCGACAACGGCACGGCCAGGCGTTTTGCGCTGAACAGCCTGCACAACTATTTCTTCGCCAAAGGGCTGGATGCCGTCCGTGAGGGAGGCATCCTTGCCTTCATCACCTCGCAGGGGGTGATGAACTCCGCTATGGCCTATCCGGTAAGGCAATACCTGATGAACCAATCCCGGCTGTTATCGGCTGTCCGCCTGCCCAACAACCTCTTTACAGATTATGCCGGTACGGAGGTGGGCAGCGACCTGGTCATCTTGCAGAAGGACACACTTTCCCAAAGGGAATACACCCCGCTCGAACGGTCTTTCGTCGAAGTCGGCACGCAGGCCGACGGGACAACACAGAACGAGTATTTCGAGCATACCGCCGCCATTGTGCATACACGTGCCCATGTCGGTACCGATCCCTACGGAAAGCCGGCACGCATCTACCTGCATGACGGGGGTATGGAAGCCATCGCCGCCGACATGAAGTATTTCCTTGACCGCAACCTCTCGGAACAGCTCGACCTGGACCTGTATCTCCGCCATTCACCCGTGCAGGAGTTCCGCAATCTGGTGAGCCGTCCGGCAGAAACCATGTCGCAACGCATCGCACAGGTGCGGGAAATCAACCGGTCCGGTAACATGAACGGACATTCCACTTCAGTGGATCGACAGACGGTACAGGTGGAGCGTGGGACTCTCACGCCGGAGCAACCGTCAGCGGAAGCCCGGCCAACCGCCGCAAAGACCACGCCGGAGCCGGCTATGTCCCTATACGACCTTTTCGGTTTCACCCAGGAGGAACGTTCACAAGTCAGGAAAAGGAAAACAAGGCGCAAAAAGGAGGACTCCGGACAATTGTCCCTCTTCGATATACCGCCGTTGGAGCAACATTCCGCCATGCAGACCGTCCCGACCGAACCGGCTCCCCAAGAGAAAGAGCGGCAGGAGCAGGAACGTCAGGAACGGGAACGCCGCCGGCAGGAGGAAGAGGCCGCACGTCAGGAGCGCATGAAGCCCCGTCCTTATCCGGCCGACCTACAGGGGCACCACCGTAACGGCTCTCTTGTGGACGACGACGGGCAGATAGGCTACCTTTCCGCCATCGGCGAGGACGCACCGGTATTCAACCCGTTGGATCTGCCCGAACGCCAGCGACGCCGTGCGTCGCTCTACATCGAGATACGTGACACCTACCATCACCTGTACGAGAACGAAGCCGCCATCCATGCCGAAAATCCGGCGTTGCGCACCATGCTCAACACCCTTTACGATGATTTCATCCGTCAGTTCGGCAACCTGAACGACAAGAAGAACATCGACTTGTTCCGCATGGATGCGGGTAACCGTGAGATACTGTCGCTGGAGCGTTACATCGACGGCCGGGCGGTCAAGGCCGACATCTTCGACCATCCCGTTTCGTACAACATCAACGAGATCACCCATACCGACGACGTGCACGAGGCGCTCACCGCCTCGCTCAACAAGTATGGCAACGTGAACATGTCGTACATGGAGTCCCTGACCGACAAGTCGCAGTCCGCCCTGTTGGAAGAACTGCGTGGGCGAATATTTTACAATCCCCTCTCGAAGAACTACGAGATTGCCGACCGTTTCATTTCCGGCAACGTCATGGCCAAAGCCGAACATATCGAAGAATATTTGCAGTCGCATCCCGACAACGGCGAGGCACGCATTTCCCTCGAAGCCCTGCGGCAGTCGCTTCCCACGCCCATACCTTTCGAGGATCTGGATTTCAATTTCGGCGAGCGTTGGATACCGGCGGGAGTGTACAGCCGCTACGCCTCATGGCTGTTCGACACGGACGTGTCCGTCCGCTATACCGCCAGCAGTGACGAGTACAGCATCAAGGCCGACATGATCTCCCCACGCATCATGAACCAGTATTCGGTGCGTTCGGAAAGCCGCATCTTCAACGGCATCGCCCTCATGCGCCATGCCATCCACAACACCACACCCAACATCACCAAAACCGTCTTGGACAAGACGGGCAACGAGATGAAGATACGTGATCCGGAGGTCACCCTGCTCGCCAACAGCAAGATTGATGAAATCCGGAGCGGCTTCTCCGACTGGCTCATGGAGCAGTCGCCGGAGTTCAAGCGGAAAATGGCGGACATGTACAACCGCAAGTTCAACTGTTTCGTCCGCCCCAAGTACGACGGATCGCACCAGAGCTTTCCCGACCTCGACCTCAAGGGCTTGGGGATTCCCGACCTGTACCCCAGCCAGAAGGACTGCATCTGGATGCTCAAGCAGAACGGAGGGGGCATCGCCGATCACGAGGTGGGTGGTGGCAAGACGCTCATTATGTGCTGTGCCGCCTACGAGATGAAACGTCTGGGATTGGCGAACAAGCCCCTTATCACCGGCCTGAAGGCGAATATTCACGAGATCGCACAGACTTTCGCCACCGCCTACCCCAACGCCAAAGTCCTCTATCCCGGCAAGGAGGACTTCACGCCGGAACGCCGTGTCGAGATTTTCCACCGGATGAAGAACAACGACTGGGACGCCATCATCCTCTCGCACGAGCAGTTCGCCATGATACCGCAGTCTCCCGAAATCCAGCGTGACATCCTGCAACAGGAGCTGGACAGCGTGGAAGAGAACCTCGAAGTCCTCTACCAGCAGGGTGCGGAAGTGAGCAACGCACAGATCAAGGGCATGGAGAAGCGCAAGATGAACCTTGAGGTTAGGCTGAAAGAGCTGCTCCACGAGATCGAAACCCGCAAGGACGATGTGGCGGACTTCAAGCGCATGGGCATCGACCACCTCTTTGTCGATGAATCGCACCGGTTCAAGAACCTGATGTTCACAACCCGGCACGACCGTGTGGCAGGTCTGGGCAACAGCGAGGGCAGCCAGCGTGCGCTCAACATGCTCTTCGCCCTGCGCACCATCCAGCAGCGCACCGGCAAGGACTTGGGAGCCACCTTCCTGTCGGGAACCACCATTTCCAACTCGCTGACCGAGCTGTACCTGCTCTTCAAGTACCTGCGCCCCCGGGAATTGGAGCGTCAGGGGATCAACTCCTTTGATGCATGGGCGGCGGTATTTGCCCGAAAGTCCGTCGATTACGAGTTCTCCGTCACCAACGAGGTGGTGCAGAAAGAGCGTTTCCGCTACTTCATCAAGGTTCCGGAACTCGCCTCGTTCTATTCCGAGATCACCGACTTCCGTACCGCAGCCGACATCGGCATCGACCGTCCGGAGAAGAACGAGATACTGCACAACATCCCCCCGACGCCCGACCAGAGGGAGTTCATACAGAAGCTCATCGAGTTCGCCAAGACCGGCAATGCCACCGTACTGGGCCGCCCGCCACTGAACGAGAGAGAGGAGAAAGCGAAGATGCTCATCGCCACCGACTACGCCCGGAAGATGTCGCTCGACATGCGGCTCATCGATCCGCTCTCCTACGGCGACGACAAGGACAACAAGGCCACCCATTGCGCCGATATGATTGCGAAGTATTACAATAAATACGCCGGGCATAAAGGCACTCAGTTCGTTTTCTCGGACTTGGGAACCTACAAGCCCGACCAGTGGAATCCGTATTCGGAGATCAAGCGCAAGCTGGTGGAGGATCACGGCATCCCCGAAGACCAGATACGTTTCATTCAGGAAGCCAAGACCGAGAAAAAGCGCAAGGCGATGATCGAGGCGATGAACGAGGGAAAGATACGTGTTCTCTTCGGCTCTACTGAAATGCTGGGCACGGGAGTCAACGCCCAGAAGCGGTGTGTCGCCATCCATCACCTCGACGCACCGTGGCGGCCTTCTGACTTGCAGCAGCGGGACGGCCGGGGCATCCGCAAGGGCAACGAGGTGGCCAAGCTCTATGCGGACAACAAGGTGGACGTGATAATCTACGCCGTGGAGAAGTCACTTGACAGCTACAAGTTCAACCTGCTCTACAACAAGCAGCTTTTCATCACCCAGCTCAAGCAGAACAACATGGGCTGCCGTACCATCGACGAGGGAGGCATGGACGAGAAAGGAGGCATACCCTTCTCCGAGTACGTGGCGGTACTTTCCGGAAATACCGACCTGCTCGACAAGGCACGGTTGGAGAAACGGATTGCCGGCATGGAAGGGGAGCGCAAGGCCTTCCAGCGTGGCAAGGGGGAGTCACGCATCAAGCTGGAAACTTTCCTGGCGAACCGGGCAAGCAACGATGACATCATCGCCCGTGTCAGGAAAGACAAGGCAGCCATCGAGAGCCGTATGCAGTACGACAAGGAGGGCAACAGGCTCAATCCCTTGCGGATTGACGGTGTGGCAGGCGATGATCCGAAAGTGATTGCCGCCAAGCTCCACGAGATAGAAGACAAGGAGCGTACGCACGGCCAGCCGAAAGTGATAGGCTCCCTCTATGGTTTCGACATCGTTGTCAAGACCGATACCACCGTCAAGGACGGTCTGGACTTCTGCGAGAACCGTTTTTTCGTGCGTGGCGAAGGCAACTTCCTCTACAACTACAACAACGGCCGTCTGGCAGTCGATCCGAAAACCGCCTGCCAGAACTTCATCAACGCTTTCGACAGCATCCCCCGCCTGATAGAGAAATACACGAGAGACAACGAAGCTATCGAGAAGGAACTCCCCGTCCTGGAACAGGTCGTCGGGGAAGTCTGGAAAAAGGAGGACGAGCTGAAGCAGCTCAAGGCCGACCTTGCCGCCCTTGACCGCAAGATCCTGCTCTCCCTCAAATCAGTGGATGCACAGGAAAAGAACAACGACGGAGTGATCGAAGTCGTGCCCTCCCAACCGGTAACGCCCGACGGACAGGATAACGCCCCCGCCGCCGATGCTCCGCCCGGCAGTCCCTCATCGGGCAGTGTCCCCACGCAGGACACGCCCCCTGCCGAGCCTTATGTCCACCGGATGCCCGACTTCCTCACCGACAGGCAGCGCACTCCGCCCAAACTAAGCGGAATGCCCAAAAGCATCAGCATCAAAGAGGCAATGGACGCACTCGGCGGCAAGCTCGTCACCGGAGGTGTCCCCAAACCCGGCAACAAGGACGATCCCGATTCAGATCAGCCCGAAAAGCCCAAACCCAAGCTGAAATTATAGCCCCTATAACCGAAGCCACAAAACAACCCCACCCCGCCAGCTTTCCATGAAGCAGCGGAGTGGGGTTCCAATAAATATATAATAGATATTATCTTTTCTTTTTTAGATTCCGACCTTTCTTCTTTTGAGTTCTTTTGGGAATACATGCTACATATTTAGATAAAAAGTGACAATCTTTATCTTCACTTACTATATCAACAAAATCTTTGGGAGATAAATGTTCATAAAGTCCTAATTTGTATTTCCCCTTTCTTGACATATTAATATCCAAATGATGTATAGGATGTCTGGCTTCCTTACCTTTTGCCGTTATTGGATCATAATCGTATCGCAAATAACTAGGTTCTGTGTGCAGTAATAATTCCAGAATATCTAAGGAAGCCTGAGTGTTAGAGCCATCATCATTCATCCATGCATCAATAAAATTGCCATTTGTTGCTAAAGAACTTATAATTCCAATACATTCAGATATAACTTGATTAGTTACTTCTACATTTTTTTCCGTAGAGTAAATTTTTACATTACCACCATCCTGTTTTATATTTAATGGATAAGAGACACAAAAATATTTATTGTGAGAAATAAAAAGAAAAGCTCTAGAATTTTTGCATATATCCATCATTAAAAAAGGTTTTGAAATACTATTAATATTTTCTTCGCTTAGGTGAGGAAAACTTATAAGTTTACGCGATATTAAAAGAATTAAATATGCATAGTCTTTCATTCCATCTTTATGAACCTTATAATCATCTAATTCATAGTTTTCTATAGGAATTATTACTCTTTTCATATCATTGAACTCATTAAGCTAACCATTGTTTTTAATTTTTCATAATCTAAATTTTTTATTTTATCAATATTAATAGTTGCAAGAATATTTTCTTGCATTTTCATGTCGTTTATATTTAACTCTTTAAATACTTTTTTTAGTTTTTCTGCTAAAGATTCCACTCGTTTAGCACCTTCAAACCACTTTAACATATCTTGTGTTTCCTCCTGTGTTGGAGCTGTTACTTCTATCTTTTTATCTCTTAATGTCATACGTATACCTTGTAAAATTTCTGCTGTAAGTCCATTTTCTTCACCTTTTTCAATTAAAAGATAAGAGCGAATAAAAGAACGAGTCAGCATAGTGTATAAAGTATTTCGATATGAAATTGTAGAATGAATTTTCTTTGTGATACAAATAACTATAGGAAACTCAAGTCCTTTTACGTTATTTCGATTACTAATAAAAACAGAATCTTTAGCTGTATGCTTTGTTTCATAAGCTACATTTGTTTTCCATTCAAATTGCATATTTATAATATTGACTATATTAGAAGACAAATCATAAATGTAACTTTCATCATCAATATATATAATACCAATATCTTCAGGGCTAACATTAGGAAATTCCTCTTTGATTTCTATTAATATTTTTTTTATACCATTACAAAAGTTATCTGTCCTTAATATCTCAAAACTTCGAAATTCATCATTATCATCGTCAAAACGATGTAAAGGATATCGAGTAAGAGAGAATACATTCTCTTTTTTTTCTACAATATAACCACATTGTTTCCATTCTTCTTCCTTTAACCACCATAATTTCTTTTTCTCATAAAGTCCTAACCCTAAAGCATGCGCTATCATTAGAGTTTTTGGATCTGTACGATAACAATTACTTAATAATAATGTCGGAGTCCTTTTAGTCTTTGCATTTTCTTCAAAAATACTTTGAAATATGTCGCCAGCAATAAACACTTTGTGTTCAGTAACCATTTCACACAACGTGAAAAAAGCATCATCAAAATCTTGACTTTCATCAATGAATATATAAGAAAAAGCAAAATTGTTTTTTATTTTAATAGATTTGAGTTCTTCTATAGCCTTTTTACAAGCCTTATTAAAAGAACCACATTGCCTAAAGTTCCAAAAAGGAATATCATAATAATTACAGATATAACGGTATATTCCAGAAGTTATAGAACTTGATTGTCCCCATGCATTAACACAAAGCAATTTATCCCATTCTATTTGTTTCTTTACTTTCATGAAATTGAAAAAATCAGGAATCCTTTTTCTTAAGCTATCTGCTAATATTTTGTTATGACAAGTAAAACCAATAGGTAATTTGGGATCTGTCAGATATATTTCTCTTAGTTTATGCAATAAAAGTTCTGTCTTTCCTGTTCCTGATAATCCTTGTACTATTATTTGTTTTCCTGTTCCTGTATAATCTCCATAGATAAACCTAGTTTGTTCTCCATCAAACACTTGTATTTTCTGTTTTACACGTTCAATAATACTTGTTGATTTTTCTAAAGACAGGTTTGAAACATCATTGATACTACCAATAAAAAGAGTTATAATTAATTCTAATCTCCTATATTGATTTTCGTCATGAAGTTCTAGTCGTTTAATCCATTTTATATAATCATCAATTTTATCTAAAAAACAAGATATTGTTATCTCATTTTCCCATTTACGCACCCTACCGACAAGATTACGATAGCCATAAGTATCGCTTAATGAATTAATATCTTCAAGTACATCTGTTTTATAGTCTTCAAATTGATCTTTATTATCTTTTTTAAAAGAAACAAAAGCAATTTTGTGCTTCCTCATCAAAACAATACCTACATCATGAACTTCATAACTATATTTTGAATCCGTTAAAGGATGCTGAAGAAGATATATTTGTTCTTTTACCTCTTCTGCGTAGTTACGAAGAGCATCAATAAAATCACGATTAAGATCGTTTTCAGCTATGTGTGAATAAAAATATTCCATATTCAGTTTTTATTTTTTATTTTTTATCTTGGCCCTATAAATCTATCTCCATTAAAATGAATCATATGATCTGGATTCTCCGCTATCCAAACCTCGGTTTCCCATGCAATATCAGCCACATGTTTCTTAAACTCGGATCTGTCAGGAAAAGCAGTAACATATACTTTCCCCGCTTTGCATTCTTTCATGAAATCTTCCAGTTCGATTACACGCTTAGGAGATACCGGTCCATGCGAAGTAACCACTTCAATTAAGAATAGCCATTCTTTATTACTGTCATAAATAACAATATCCGGTAGTTTGCTGTGTTCTGTGATTGGAATGCCAATTTCTTTTAAAAGCTCCTTGTTACAATAAAGGTCTTTATTAGCAGTATCACCAATATAAAGGACTTTTGCGCCTGCCGCAAAACGGGGTGCAAACTCGTTAATGACCGCCGCTTGTACTTCATTATGTTTACCCGGAGATAGCTTAAATTCTGTACCTTCAATAGTAACCGGTATCATTTCCATCTCACGGCTTTTCTCATATTCTTCAACCAATCGTCCTACCGCATCATTAAAGCCTTGAGCTTTTGTTTCCCATTCTTGGGTATTATATGATTTTATAGCTTCATAGGCTTCTGCCGTCAATTTGTAATGGGCATTCGGACTATTTACAGGTAAAGCCGGGTTATCCGGATTATAATCTACGATACGTGCTTGTAGGAACTGATGAAGTACCTGCCGTCTGAAAGTTTCCCGTGTATTGGGGGCATACGGTTGTTCTTTTTTATAGTGCTTATTAACAAATGCCATAATATCCTTGCTTATTTTTAAGCTCGTACGAGTGGCATTTGCCCAATTGTCTTTCTCCTTTAATCCGCATAATGCAAGTAAAGTCAAAGCGGATATTTCATTCTGCTGTGCCGGAGGTAAACCCAACACTGACAATATATCTTGTGCATCACTTATTTTGCTCATATCACATAAAATATTTGTTTACAATCTTATTTACGTTCACCATAGAATAATCATTCATGGCAATCAAGTCTTTTCCAATACATTCAATGACTTCAAGGGGAGGCATGGGCATTTCCCTTAGCTCCGTAGCACTGACATTTACATTTCCATTGAATGTTCTAAAATAATTATCGAATAAGTCACTATTCAATAAAGCGGCTATTCCCATTACCTCCATACGATTCAAATGCCCTTTAGGACGATAAATATAATTCAGTTTGTTTTCGATTCCTACATATGCACAAGAAGTCATATTGCCAAAATAAGGTGCGGCAATCAACCGGCTATTATCGTCTTTAGAACTAAAGCGTCGCAACAGAACATAGTTCTTGTTGGGTAACAAAGTGGAGACAGAGTTTTCATTTATACGAATGAATTGGTGCTTTCCTTCCTTCATCACAGGATGATCTGCCAACATCTTTACTACATTATGTAGCCAATATAGTGATGCGGTTCCCTCTTCTGCGGTATCACATAACTGTTCTTTTGAGCGAAACGCCACAACTGGGCCGGTGGAGATTTGAATATGATATTTATTCAGGTTGCCATTCCATGATTTGAATAACTTAATGATTTTCTCATCTTCAAGGCTGACCGGCAAATGCAATATCAATTCTTTTGAGGTAAGGTCAATGATTTCTTTCCGTTGTACTTCTTTAATTGCAGGGGTAGCCAAGTCTGAAATCCCTTCACTATATGATAAAACGACATTATAATTTGTTCTCTTTTTAGGAGAGCATTTCATTATAATTGTTTCCTGAAGCACATTATCTTTGGAAAACGTATCTTTCCGGGTATTGAAAAGGTGGACAAAATCTATCTGTATATGCTTAAACAGGAAATTACGGAACAAACGGAAATATCTTCCCGAAGTGAAACTTCTTGGGGTTATATAAATCATCTGACCTTGTTCCGCAAGCAATAAGGCTGAAATGGCCATAAATATAGAGTATATATTGGGCTGTCCGTCTATAATGCATTGAGCCGCTTTCACCCGTTTGTCCTCTTTGGAAAGCTTGAAATAGGGAGGATTGGATATGATCAAATCATATTTCTGCAAATTCACAGCCCTTTCATAAATCGTATCAGAATATAATACTGAATAATTGGATAAAATAAAGTCCTCACAATATGAACGGCAATCAATCCGGATATTATGGCGCATCCCCCATATTGTTATATATTCCAGAACCTTTTGTAATCCCGGTATAAGGTTCTCATCGGTTTCATATGTAACCAACTTTATTCGTTTTACTTTTGATTGCAAAACCAAATTCTCGATCACGGCACATGATAATATGGCGGTTCCACATCCCGGATCTAATATGGAGATAGAGTCCTTATCCATACTTATCTGTTTGCCCATAAAATAGGCGATAGATACAGGTGTGAAAAACTGACCGTTACTTTTCTTAAAAGTAGCAGTAACAGTATCAGTATATAACCTGCCTATTCTATCTGCATAGTTAGTAGGCAACTCATCTTCATAAGGCTTTACTTCAGACCAACTTATATTCATAATTGCAAAATTAGGAAAAAACCTTTGTATTCTTCTTATGAATGTATTTTTCTTTTTCTGCAGAGTCGTGATAGATGCTTGGGTATTGAGGGAACTGACTTTTTATACTCCAGTTTCTACGCCAAAAAACTGGAATATTTTAGTTCCGCACATAAAAATGACACCCCACTCAGAGACACGCCCCAGCCGAACCTTATATCCACCGAATGCTCAATTTCCTTACCGACAGGCAGTATATCCCGCCCAAACTAAGCGGAATGCCCCAAAGCGTCAGCATCAAAGAGGCAATGGGAGCGCTTGGCGGCAAGCTCGTCACCGGAGGCGTCCCCAAGCCCGGCAACAAGGACGATCCCGATTCAGACCAGCCCGAAAAGCCCAAAACCAGGCTGAAGTTATAGTCCCTATAACCGAAGCCATAAAATAACCCCACCCCGCCAGCTTCTAACGAAGCGGTGAAGTGGGGTTTATATTATCACACAACCGAAATTTTACCGCCGTAAAGTTTACTACAGTAAAATTTCATTCGGTAGATATAAAAAATTCAGCTTTTTGGAGTAAGAGCAGAATCTTATATAGTTAAAAGTATCTCTTATTCTTTCGTATAATTCAAATCAAGTTGAATACCCAATAATTTATTAGCATCTGAAATATCATTCAACTCCAAAACCTCCGTATCTACTATTAATGCCTTATATTCTTCCTCTGATAACTCTTTGGCTAATAAATCTAATGTTGATTGATTAACAGACAATATATACTGAAAATTATTGTTCACACATTCTTTTTGTGCAATTTTCAACATTGTAGCAACTTGGCGAGGGTCATTTTCTGAAACCAATCGGCTATCATGAAAAATAAATTTTACAGAATGATTATATTGTCCTTTCAATAAAGTCCAGTCAAAGCAGAAAGTTCTAACTTCATTCACGCCATCACCCGTATCATCCATTATTTTAGCCTTTATATCAAAACGCAATTTATTTGTTCCAGAATTATTTTCAATTGTGATACCGGATGTTTTATCTTCGTAGAATTGTTCCGTCAAAGACTGAAATATTAAAATATTTTTCTTTATTAAAGATTCAACTTCTTCAAGATATTTATTGGTGGAAAGATTTTCATCAGCAAACTCTTTTTTTACTTCTTCTAACTTAGTCTTATACTCTTTTACCAATTGCTTATATTGTTCCAACTTAGACAACTCCATCCTATATTCAGCTAACAGTTTGGTTAATTGGGTATAATCATCCAATGCCCCGTGAGAAGCCAAATACTGAAGTTTCTCATTCTCTTGATGTCCCAAATAGGCAATCTTACTTTCTGTTTCAGACAAAGATCGTTCAAATCGAGCTTTCTCCTGTAACAGATTAATAGTTCTATTATCTAATAGTTTTACATTAAAGGCTTCTATTTCTTCCAGCCTTTTAACAACCATATCACTTAATTGGACTTTAGCCTCATTATAGAAATCAATAAGTTGTTGTTTTGTTATATCGGGCTTGTATTGCAGACTTTTCTCAATATTGGCAATAACCATACGATACTTCATCGCCTCATTTTGACAAGACTTCAAAGAAGCAGAAATACGATCAGCATCTTTTCTAATTTCATTATAATCTTCTGCTATTACGAAATTATCAATGTTGCATTGTAATTCATTTATCTTTTTTTCCAATCCAACAATTTTTATTTCAACATTCTCTGATACTTCATCTTTCATAAAGAAAGATTTCATTATTGGATCTTTTTGTATCTTATTGCCTAAATCTTTTATTCCATCAAGATCTTCCTTTAATTTATTTTTCTTTACAATCCTATCTATATCCAATCCTAACAGATAAGAATTGTTAAGAAGTTTAACATAATCTTGTTCTTCTTTTACAAAATCCCAATATAAATCATAGCTACTTCTTTTAGGACGAATGAATCTTGAAATAAGACTTCTAAAGGTTAGATAGTTAACAGGGGTTGTCAATCCAAACACCTCTTGTCCCATGAAACTTCTGAATTCAGTTAAAGACATCTTCTCATCATTCAAAAATATTACATCTTGTTGTTCAGTTGTTCGATAAGAAGTATATTCTTTACCATTTATCTCAAAATCAAGATAAAATATCCACCCTTGAAGCAATTCCTCAAATGCAGGTATTTTATTTGAAGCAAGACAAAAATGTATTAAAGCAATTGATAATGATTTTCCAACGCTATTATATGTGTTTCTTTCGTTTTCAGTTCTCTTTTTGGCTACAATCAGAGAAATACCTTTTGAATTAAAAGGAATAGTATGAAAACTTTCTTTATTTGCTCTTAATTTAAGTAGTTTCATATTTTATAATTTCTCCGTTAGTATTTATATTAATTGTCCCTATCAAGTACAACAAGTTTATAGCCATTACAACATTATCAAAACTATGATAAGCCGGAAAAACATCTCTTGTTTTGTTAACCTTTGAATACTCCTGCCATAGTTCGTCCAATGTATAAGGTCTTTTTGCCAAAAAAGTCAATAAAATTCCGGCAAGTCCCAATAAGGACTCAGATAAACTAATATGTTTAGAAGGCAAAATCATATTTCAGGAGCTTTAAAAATATCACAATACTCAAAATAATAAGACATTAAAGTAAAAATAGCAGCATCAATAGCAACAGTATGTTGAGGATAAGCCTTTTCATAAATATAAAAAAAGATTTCATCACTCTTATTTGTAGCGTCTGGAATTACCGTTAATGCCTCATTATATAAACCATTAAACACGTTCCGAAGTTCATTCTTAATGAAATTACTGTTATATTCAAAGAAATCATTAATTACACCTTCATTTATTCTATGACTTTTTAAATACACAGCAACCTGTTCACTCAGCTTATTAAAGATGATTTTTTCTTCAAAATTTGGATTTATGGGAATCACTTCTTTTTGAGGATTAGTTTTTACTTTTAGCATGTAATCAACAACATCTTTCATCACACCATATTCAACTTCCACATTGTCTGGATTAGGAATAACACCAATAATATCATCTATTGCTACTTCATCCAAACTCAAGAAAACATCTTCTAAATCTTTACATAAGAAAGGATTAGCACAAACATCCTTATATTGAATTTCAATTTTACGTAATTCTGCAAATAAACTGGCATACGCACCTTTATACTTGTCGTTAACTACATAAAAGAAACTTTGTATGGGATAAAGAGATTGCCAGTATGCATATAATCCAGAAAAGTCCGTAACTAACTTCTCTATTGTTTCTTTCTCCTTTATCTTAATATCTTCAGGAGCATATACTTGATAATAAGTACCTGTTGTTTTATCAAAACCATCGTTCTTTCTATCACCGTATTGTCCTTGTGGTTTAACCTGCTGGAAATTACGGTTGTGACGTTGCATGATATGTGTAAAAAAAGACTCAAATGCTGCACCGTCACAAGAATATACTTTTGTTTGAAACATCAAACGTACTATGTATCTCGTGTTTCTATCCATGACTATTTAATCTAACTACAAAGATACGGATTTCATATGATTCTTGTATGCTTCTTTGAGAATATTTAAAATATTCCATAACACATAGTCATACTAACGATTGAAACATTCCAGTTTTTACGCCACAAAACTGGAATATTTTTAGGTGTACACATAAAAAATGATACCCCTCCGGACCGCTGTCCTTTGGAGTATCACCATTCGAACAAGAAAAGAAACTTCATCCTGTTTCACAACTGTATGAAGTCATTGTTATGACAAACACCAATATGCAGTTTGGGATTTCCTGCCTCACGGCAGTAGTTTCACCGGTACAAAGCAAAAACATGGACTTATTCTTTCGGCAGCGGATAGCTCTCGGACAGCTTGTCCTCACGTGCCTGCCGTTTTATCTCGTTCTCGTCGAAGTTGTTGCGGATGAACTCGTGCAAATCCGACTCCTTGTAATACGTCTTGTGATATATCGAATAGAACTTCAGCACCCCGTTATTCCGGTATCGTTGCAGCGTGCGTTTGCTGATGCGCAGCAACAGGCATACTTCCTGATTGTCGTACAGACGCTCTCCGTTCAGGTAGTTCAGGTGCTTTTCCCTCGTTTCCGCCTTGTCCAGCTTCCGGGAGATGCGGTACAACTCACCCATGATACGTTCCATCCATGCTTCAAATTCCGTTTTATCTACTAACATACGCTTTCCTCCTCAAAAGTTCCCGATAACATAATAGCTCTGGTTATCGGATGATTTCAGAATGATTTCTTTCTCACGCATGAACTTGATGTAGCTTTTCGCCGTGCGCTCCTTCACCTCCAGTATCGACTGGATTTCTTCCGCAAGCTCCACGTAAGTAACAAAGCGCCTCCGGCTGAATACCTCTTTGGCCACGGCTACAAGCTCGTCCTCTTTGCGCTTGTCTTTTTCCTCTTTCGGCTTTTCGCCCAGATAGACATGCATGGCCTTTTCCTTATCCCACGAAAACTGCATGATAGGCACGTCCAGCGGACTTCCATCCCTTACTTTCAGAGCCTTCACCACTGATATGGTCGGATCGCTGTCTTTCTCTATGGAAAGGATCGCCGCAGCCTTCCGCTGCAACTCGCTTCCCAAGTGTCCCCTCAGCTTCAGCCCGTTGGGAATAAAGTGCAGTACCGTAACGATACACGTCTTGTAGATACCGGCCAGCCGGTACAGTTCTTCCACGACGGCTATGCTCTCCGCTTCATCGTTGGCGCATTTTATCAAATCCGCAATCCCGTCTATCACCACCAGATGAACACCCCCATATTGATAATGGTACTTGTCCAAGCTCTGGATAATGGAAAGCAGGCGTTCTTTCCGGCTCATTCCCGTAAGACAATACGCCTTGAACCATTCCGGCATCGCCTCACGTCCGCAGCGCCGCAGCAGGTTGCTGATATTCTTATAAAGCTGTACTTCGCTCTGTTCCGTGTCATAGAACAGTACCGCCTTGTTCCTGCCGTTTTCGTGGAGCGTAACGCCCAGCGCATCCACATCCGTTCCGGTGGGACGGATAGCTCCGGCAATCAGTGCCGCCACATAGTTACTTTTTCCCGTGCCTTCTCCGCCGGTGATACAAAGCAGGTTGCCTTGAGTTCCGAGAGGCACGTCATTTACCGATACGATCATCTGTGCAATGGGAGGCGGGTTGTTGAAATCCACCTCGCAGGATTTCAATGCCGACATGGTTTCGCTGTATAAGGTTTCCAGATAGTCCAGAAAAAGTTTTATCAAATCCTCACGGCTGTTTCCCAGCATAAAGTAGTCCGATACATCCTTCTCCGTCTTTGTACCGGCAAGCGGGAGCAACAATCGTTTAACCCCGTATTCCTTCAGTTCCTCTTCACGCTTCGCCGAGCTTTTCAGCCCGATGCTGTCCACATCATAGAGGAGGATGATATGTTTGAACCGGAACGAAAGCCGGTGTATGACAGCCGCAGGGATAAAAGCCGTTTCCGAATTGAAACAGATCGCATGGAAACCGTGTGCCGCCAGACTCATCACATCCTTTTCCCCGCCTGTGATAAAGAGCAGATCACCTTTTGCCGGCAGCTGCTCCAGCCCGAAACAGTAGTTGTCGCCAAAATCACCGGCATACAGGAACCGCATTTGTGAACACGGACGGTAAACCTTGATATGCTGTTTCCCCATATATCCGAACATCGGTTCATCGGTACTTGTCATGCAGGAAAAAGGCTTCCTTTCCTGGTTCTCGCTGCTGAACTTCTTTAGCGATACCGTCCGGTACGCTTTCAGAATATTTTCCCCGATCCCCGATTTACCCCAGAAGGCAAGTTCCGCAGCCGTAAAGGGCTTTTGCACGACAGTATAAGGCCGGACACTTTTCGCTTTCGACTCTTCCGATACCACTTCATTCTTTTGGGGCACTTTGCTATGGCTCACATGATATTCCTCATGTGCGGACAGCCCCAAATGCAGGTCACGGTTTATTATTTCCATGATCTCGACAAACTCTTTAGGATCCTTGCTGTTAAGGCCGTTCAGCCTGCCCACCAGCTCAAAACAGTCCCCCGAATAATCCTCATTCCCGAAATCCTTCATTTTAAACACTCCGGCCTTACGTTCGTAATAAATATTGCACGAAGCCTTCGTATCCTTATAAAAAGGATTCAGGAAGTTCTTTCCCACCTTGAAATCCAGCGGTAGGTAATAGCGAAATACGGAAATGCCCTTTTCCGTCATTTTCAGTATATCATCCTTTCTTATCATTACCGGTTCTCGTTAGGTAGTTCTTGCGAAAATCCTCCAATGTTTGGGGTTTACACCGAATGGTACGCTCTTCCAGACAGCGTTCGACCTCCGACAGCTTGTACATACACCGTCCACGCAGCATGGAATAGCTGATCAGGTTTTCATCTCTCAGGCGTTGCAATGTACGTGTACTGATCCCCAACGCTTCCGCCAGTTGGTTGCTATCCAGCCAAGCCTCCTTTTTTTCTTCCGAAGGCAACTGCGCTGCGGCTACATACTCTGCGATTTTTTCAATCTTCCCTACAAGCGCTTTATACGCTTCGCTTTCAAATGTAATAACTTCCATAACAAACTTAAATTTCTGTGTCTGCTGCAAAAGAATAACAATAAAAGGCAGCGCATGGGATACTATACGTGTACTACACCATGTTTTTTCGGTTCAGAGAAAAGGAAGGGGAACTGCCTCACATAAACGGCAGTATCGAGGCGGACAGCAAGGCTGTAGGACTGATGCAGCATCCGCCCAGTGCAAGGGGCAAACCTATTCATATATATAGGTTCGCCCCTTGCACTGGGGATTTTTTTTAAAGATTTAATAATCAAATATTTGGAAAATAAAAAGTAATGTTCTATCTTTGGGGCATCAGAGAACGGCTGACAAACGAATGCCTCTCACTGACAACAAGCGTTCCTATAAATCGTTACTAATTCGTTACGGTACGATTTTTCAAGGTTTACAAGAGTTTATAAATCAAAGATATAGACCGCTGCGGTGAAAGCCCCAGGCGGATCACTAGAAGGTCAGGGAGTTACATCAAAGTAATTCTCTGATTTTATGTTTATTACGCTAGTTTACCTGCTCCATGTAAACATGTAGATGTTAATTGGGGGGCAGTAGAAATGAAGTGTGGATAGGGATTTTCCCCGTCCATACCTTTCTTTAGATTTATACACACATACAGAGTTGTGTGAAAGGAGCCGACAAGAGCTTTTCAATAAGTTTAATCTTTCCGTTACCATGAAATCCAAGGGACAGAGATTCTTAAAAAAGTAACAACCCCACCAGCGGAATAAAATGAATGCATATCACATTCCATTCTTATAGCCTAAGTCTTTTCTTTCTCCAGATTAAACCTTTTTATACGGATACCTTCTATCTCCATAAGCTTTGGAGTTAACTCCAAAGCTTATGGAGATAACTCCAAAGACTTGCGGAGATAAAACAAACAGGAAAAAAGACCTTAACCATACGGCAGGAAAGGTTTAGGGATACGAATAAGATCTTTTTAGGGCGAGTCTGATTCCAAAGTCTCTTACACATTCCTTACGGATAAAAAGTCCCATTAAAATTCAACTCCTCCCTAATTGTTTCCGTCAAATGGTTTCGTGGTTGCCTCTCCCTTTTGGGATATGCCTTTGCGGCTGATAACGCATTTGAGTGTTTTGTAAAATATCATCATGTCTGTCATGAAGCAAACATGGTCTACGTACCAGATATCCAGTTCGAATTTCTTTTTCCAGCTGATTGCGTTTCTTCCATTTACTTGTGCCCATCCAGTAATGCCGGGGCGCACTTCATGTCTTCTTGCTTGCTCTTCATTGTATAGAGGCAGGTATTGTACCAATAATGGACGGGGGCCGATCAGAGCCATGTCTCCTTTCAATACGTTGAAAAGTTGAGGCAGTTCGTCAACGGAGGTGGCACGGACTATTTTCCCTATGGGGGTCATTCGTAAGCTGTCGGGTAAAAAGTTTCCGCGACAGTCTTTCCGGTCATTCATGGTTTTAAACTTGATGATCCTGAATATTTTTCCGTTCTTTCCCGGACGTTCCTGAAGGAAAAAAATGCCACTACCCCTGTTGGCTATGGCAAGTAACAAGATGGTTGACAATAGGACAGGAGAGGTCAATAATATCAGAAAGGCGGCTATAAGACAGTCCAGCGGATATTTGAAATAACGGGTATATCTGCTCTTCTTCATGGTTGTGGATTATTTTTTATAATCCGGCACGGTGAACCACAGGCTGTCACTCCGTCAGGTATGTCTTTGCACACTACTGATCCTGATCCGATAATGGTCCATTTGCCTATTTTAACTCCGGGGTTGATCACTGCTCCGGCACCTATCCATGAGCCTTCCCCCACTTCCACATTGCCACATAATGTGGCGTGTGGCGAGACATGTACATAGTCTTCCAATATACATTCATGATCAATAGCGGCGCCAGTGTTGACAATGCAATGTTTACCTGTTTGGCAGCAACTTTGCAATATACTTCCTTGCATGACAACACTGCCTTCTCCTATTTTTGTATAGGGGGAAACAATGGCATGGATAGAGATGACCGTACCGAATACAGCGTTTTTTTTATACAATTGTTCCGCTATATTTTTTCGGATGCTGTTGTTTCCGATACTGATAAGTATCGGGAACATTCGTTTTGGATCGTAGGAAAGAACATGATATTCCATCCATTCCTGTATGTGGGGATTATCATCTATGATGCCCGTCAGTTCAGTGCTGTTTTCTTTCAGTATATCCATGATCACTTTGGCGTGTCCGCCGGCTCCGTATAAATACATATTGTCAGTCTTTATTTTGTTAGATTTGAAATCTGTTCTTGATAGACCTTTCGTAAGGCTTCCCATAGCGTCCGGCGGTCGTATTTTTGAACAATCTGTGGGCGGGCAGCCGAGGCCAATTGTTCTACGAGCCGTGGAGAAGAGAGAAATCCGCACATGGTGCGATATAGGTATTCGCTGTCATGAGGAGGAATAATGATACCGTTCTTTCCGTTTTCAATGATTTCGTTACATCCGTTGATGTTCGTTACGATGCAAGGTAATCCCATCGCTCCGGCTTGTAATATTACATTGGGGAATCCTTCCCGGTAACTGGGGAATACGAAGGCATCCGCAGCGGCTAAAAAAGGGCGGATATCCTCTTGCCATCCCATAAATTTTATGGCGGGATGTTTGTGTATATGTTCTGCTGTTTCAGGAGTTACCGGATCCAGTTCCGCTTCAAAGTCTCCCACTAGGCAAAGACGACAGTTTGTAAATTCCTGTTGCAGGCGGACAAAAGCTGAAACCAGTTCGTTGATACCTTTATCCCGCACCAATCGTCCGACGAAGCAAAAAGTGAAACAGGGGTTCCGGCGATAGATTTCCGCTTGTCTCATTACCTCCGGTGTCCGGTCAAAATAAGCAAGGTCAATTCCGTTGATGTTACCGTTTCCGATAAGATGCAATGCCCGGCTGGTGATATGGAAACGTTCCAGATCTCTCCTCACACCTTTCCCTTCCGGATTGAGGTAGGTCGCACAGGCACAAGTGAGTTTGTCTGTAGCAATTAATAACTGCTGTTTCCAACCTGTAGTTGAAGGGAATACTAGTCCTGTGAAAGTGTGGATCCGGATGGGAACCCTGCATATTCGGGCGGCCATCATGGCCAACAGCCCCGCCTTGGGTGTCAGCGAGTGGACTATCTGCGGTTTTTCTTTGCGGAACAGGATGATGAGCCTGATCAGTGCAATCAAGTCTTTCAAAGGGGCAATGTGGCGCTCCATCGGGATAGCGCAAGTTCTGACGCCTTCTCTTTCCGCTACTTTGTGTAATTCCTCTCCGGACGAAGAGACAGCTAATACTTCATAAGTTTCTGCCAACATCTTCAACTGTCCTTGCAGCAGGAGATGGAGCGAAAGGGGAACGGTGGATATGCGTATTACTTTGGGTTTCATACAGATGGTTTGTGTCGTAAACGATAATAAAGATACCCCACCCATTCGTGCGTTAGTTCTGGCCAGGAAGCCAAGACGTGCCAAGATGGCAGGAAATTCGTTTTTTCCCCCTTTATTTCGGGAAACGTATCGGTGATATATGTGTCCGGATTCAGCCCCGCTGCATGGAAGGTCCATAGCGACCTGCGCATGTGGGTCGCGGAGGTAATCAGCAGGGTCGATTCCGTTTTCATACTGTTACCGATCAGCTCTAACGTGAACGTTGCGTTTTCCCACGTGTTGTTTGCGCGGGTTTCCAAGATGACATCTTCCAACGGCATGCCCAAATCTGCCAGATATTGTTTCATGTCCGCGGCATTTCCTTGCAAACCTTTTCCGTCTTTGCTTTCGATGATCGAACCGTCTGAAGCTAACACCAGTTTCCGGATGCGTCCATGCTTGTACAGCCGGATGCCTTCTAATAACCGGTCGGCAATCTCGCTAAATTCGGGTCGGCTTCGTTTCCAGTCCCAATAGCTGTAGCCGCCCAGCACGATGCCGTATGTATATTGTTTCCTTTCAGGTAGGGGGCGGTCATATTCCTTGTACCATTGTTCGGCAATCCATTGATAGAGTGCACCGTTGGAGAATAAGAGAAAAAGCAAGGCTGACAAAGTGAGACAGAGCCTTTTCCATCGTTTAGATTTTAGGACCACCCCTAAGAGAAGAAAAATAACGATATAGGTTGTTGGATTGATAGCAAGTGAAATAAACATGAGATTTTTTATATATGTATAAGAATGAATGAAATTATTTTTTTAAGTAATCTAATTGGAATTTCTTTTTTAACTTGTTTCTTACATAGATCATATCGCATGTTGGAATCGTAGGCGGCAATTGCTTTTATAAAAGGATCTTCTAAAAATGCAGGATGATTTTGTACTTGCATGATATCCTTGTATATAGGGTCCTTTAACTCTTCCGAGATTCTGTTTTTTATTTCTTTAGGAGACCTGACTTTAAAAGCTATCATTTGGCAAATATCTGATTTTAGCACATTTTTCAGTTCTATTCGGATATAATCAGAAGCCTTATGATATTGATATTTGTCAATTAAAGCCTTTTTTATGTAATAAAGTTTTTTCAAATCAGGCAACAAACAGGTGTTATATCGAGTTGTCATACCACCGAATCGATAGTTATATCCACATTCTTTGAGTATGTAAATTTTAGATAAATATGGAAATAATTGGAGATTAAAGGCAAGGTCTTCCCCTGTAGTGATACCTGTTGGCTGTATATTGGCTGCATTTAATGAAGATTTTCGATAGAGTTTTCCCCACATATTAACGGATAAAATGTTGATTCCAAAAAAAGAAATATAGTATTTGTTAAATAGTTTTGGTTGTTGTATTAGTCCGTTAACAGGACTGAGTCCCGTTTTTTTACCACCCCATAGCGATCCATGACTCGTTGCATTCCCATTTCCACATAGTCTACTCCAGTTTTTTCTGCCGTTTCGTATATTGTTGTAAGTATTTTTTTTATTCACCAGCCAGTCATCCGAATATATTGTGCTATGTATTGTTCGGTGTTGCAAATTGGGATGATAATTGAAATCATGGTTATATGAATGTATTAATTTATTTCCAAATATTAAAATAAAACGTAAACGCATAGAACGTTAACAACGCATAGCCCAACATTTTTTCATGATTGACCCAAAAACGTTCCTTCATGAACGGATAAATCAATACCACCGGCATGATGAACCACGAAATCTGGGCGAAACGGTTGGAATAGGCGGCACGGATCACCAGCACCCAGAAAGCATTGGTGACAAGGAACGTATTATATATCCAATGGTAATACTCGTCCTTGAAGTTGCGGCGGAAGATGAAATAGTACCCCACCGCTACCCCCATGGCACTATATAACAGAAAGTCCCAGCGGAAAGTCATACTCATCTGAACGATCTCGCCCACCATGTTGTCACCTGTCAGATAGCCGGAAAAGCGGTCGTCTCCCCCCATCAGATTTGTTGCCGCCAAATATGCCTGGATACGTCCGCCTATGGCATACGATACGCCTACACATGCCATCCATCCTGCCAGATACCAATAGCTATTCTTGATGAACCAGGTCAGTGTGCCTGCTCCAACCATCAGATAGATGGATTTGTGGATTCCGGCTGCCAACACGCATAACCCGATCATTACGGGTGGACGGTTGACATACGTCATTGCCAAGATGAACAAGGAGGCTCCCATGCCATTCCGGATACCGTTTACTCCGTAACTCCAGAAAGTAAACATGCTGAGTATGACTAAGAAAGGAATATAGTAATACCCTTTGAAGATACGTTGCATAGCCAGCCACAATGAACCGATATAAACAGTGGCACATAGCAGGAAAAAAGTATGGATGTCGCTGTATCTGGCAAACCATTGCATAAGGTTGTAAAACAACCATTCGCCTTCCCATTGCCAGGAAAAGGGATCGCGTGAGTTGGCTGCAGTATAAAATCCTTTGGCGTAGTTTACCGTGTCTCCGAAATAAACGCTGACAGGACGTAGCCCCATATACAAGATCAGGATTAGTGTAAATAATACGCCCCACATGGCGTTGAGCGACACGGTCTCTTTTTTCAATACGCTTCCTGTGTGGCACTGCCATACGGCTGTCAGTACCATGCACAATACGGTGACATCGAAATAATGGGCATATTCACTTACGGGGATAAAGTCTATCATATTTATGGATGTTTTTTCGTTATGTTATTTTTTTCGTGCTTTTGTCTCGCACAGTTTCATGAATCCGCTGTACAGGGGCGGAATGTAATAGAAACTGAGGAGTGAAAGTTTTATATGAAAGGGGATATGTCTGTTTTTCAGGAACTCGTTGGCTGTTTGCTTTTTTAGTCTTTTCGCTGTAAGGTGTGCCAGATGCCGGTAAGGCGTGTTTGACGCATGATACCTCACGTTGATTATCATCTTGAAAAGCTTTTCCAAACAACATCCCCGGTAAACTGTATTTTCTTTTGGAATGTTTTGCAAGCAGAGATAGTAGGAATCGGCACGGTCTATGTAACGGGGATTTACCTTTTGATGTGTGATACTCGTAGGTCGTTGTACCCAGTAGTACATGGGGATATCTATTATGACAGCTTGACAAGATTTTTGATAGATCCGGCAGTTGAACTCAGTATCTTCTGTACCGGTCTCTTGGAAAAACTCATTATCCAACAACTCCCGTTTATAAAGTTTGTTCCATACTACTTGCGCTTGAACTTCTTTTATTCCTTGCTGTGGGTGGATATGGTTGAATAAACTTTTTATCATTATTTCTTGTGTAAGAATGCTTTTTGTGTAAGCGGAAGGAATTGAATAAGATTTGTCATTGTCATATACCTGTTTTCCTAAAATCATGGAAAAGCTATAATTACCTTCCTGTAATGCTTCCAACAGCACTTCATACATTTGCGGATGGATATAATCATCACCGTCAATGAAAGAGATGTATTTTCCTTTGGCAGCTTTCATCCCGCTATTTCTAGCCGGAGACAATCCTGCGTTTTTCTGATGAATCACTTCAATGCGGGTGTCTTTCCGGGTATATTCATCGCAAATTTCTCCGGAATGGTCGGTGGAACCGTCATTCACTAATATGATTTGCAAGGTTGTATAAGTTGATGCCAATATGCTTTCGATGCATGGGCGGAGATAGGCTTCTACATTAAAAATAGGAACGATGACGCTTATTAAATCCGTTTCTATATCTTTTTTCATTTTCTTTTTTCGTTGATAAGCTGATTAAATAATTCCATCCACATAGGGATGATATTTTTTATATCATACTGTTCTGCTTTCAAACGGGCGGCTTTTCCCATTTCCTTACGAAGTTCTTTATCCTCTATCAACCGGCAGATTCTGTCAGCCAATACCTTCTCGTTATTAACGGGTACGAGAAATCCATCATGCCCGTCGGCTATGATGTCCTGCGGTCCGCAGGGGCAAGCGTATGAGACGACAGGAACTCCACAAGACATGGCTTCGATGATAACCAATGGGAGACCTTCAAAAAGCGAAGTTAATGTGAAAATTGACGCTTCATATAATGGGGAAAATATATCATAAGTATATCCTTTTAAGAAAATATTGTTTGTCAATTGATTGTTTCTTATTTGTTCTTCCAATTCAGTTCTTAATTCTCCTTCACCCCATATTTCTAAAGTCCAGTCAGCATGCCTTTCTATTACATACTTCCATGCGGAAATTAACGAGCTGAAATTTTTAGGAAATGCCAATCTTCCTACAGCAATTACTTTTTTATTTATTAATGAAGCTTTTTTCGAACCAAATGAAATAATAGGATTAGGAATGACACACACATCCACTTCTGTATTTTTTCCCCAATGGACAACTTTATCTTCTTTTGTAAGTACCACCGTCCGGTCATATTTTTTAAGGTGTATGCGATAATCAATGAAGTCTCCCAAAATGGCAAGGAGTTTGTCGAATACACTTTGGGCATGTAATGACCTGTAATTTTTATTGCTATGTATCTCTCTGATAAAAACCGGATGGGAGCTGACCGACAGGTAAGGTAAAAAGTTTTTCTCACTTGTTCCGGTAGATATGACAATATCCGGCTGTATTTGGTTCAGTATCTCTTTCAACCGTTTTTTATGTTGTTTCCTTTTATAGATAATACCTTTCAATATATAAAAACGGGATTTCCAGTCATCTTCAAAATAATTTATGTCACAATTTACCAAATGTACCTTAGTGGAAAGGGGGAATACTGGTTTGTCTTTATTGTCGGTCACAATAATCCAAACCTCATTCTTTAGAGCTAATTTATTTGCTTTGGCTATTGTGACTCTTTGAATCCCTCCTGCATAGCAAATACTATCTGTACAATATGCTATTTTCATCGTTCTATAATAAATTTTATAAGTTTCAATAGGCACAAGACTCCTGTGGTAGACCGGAATCGTGCCATTTCAAAAAATAGCCTCCAGTGTATCGGAAAATAGTTCATCGGTAACTGCCGGATACTTGTCCTATATTCATGTGAACTCAAAATTGCGGACAATGCACCGTGTTGTTTCATGAAGCTGACCGGTGAAAAGGTGATGTTCAATCCTTGTCCTATCAGGCTTAATGCCCGGCGATATGTTAAAGCCTTTTCAAGGTCTTCCCGGTGTAAGGGAGTTATCCATTCTTCTATTAACCGGAATAACAGGTTCCACTGTTCAGTCAGATGGGGTTTATACAGTTTGGTTAGCGAGGTGATGTTGTTTTTTCGATAATGGTAGAACAAGTCAGGCAGATAGATGGCTTTTTTTACCCAAGTGAAATAATACACATTGAAGAGTAAGTCCTCTGTACCGATTTGTCTGACAGGAACAAACCGAAGGCCATGTTCTTTGATGAGTGATGTCTTATATAGTTTTCCCCAAGCTGTAGACAAACTGTCTATCTTTCCGGGCAAACGCAATTCTTGATCGTTAGGAGCTATAAGTCGCGCATAGAGCCAGTGGATTGAAGATCCTTGATAAACCATCTTTTTGTCGCTGAACAGATATTGAGGAAAGGACTGGTTGGCAAATTCACGAATGTAAGAGAAAAGACAGACATCCGTTTGTTTGTCGGTGTGTGAAAGAAGTGTTTTGCAGCAGTCTGTTCCTATCCAGTCATCGCTGTCCACAAACATCACCCATTCTCCACGGGCACTCTCCAGACCTTTGTTACGAGCGCCTGATAGTCCTAGGTTCTCCTGATGGATAACAAGGATCCGGCTGTCCCTTTCCGCGTATGCTTTCAGAATATCCGGTGAATTATCCGTCGATCCGTCATTTACACAAATAATCTCAATGTCCCGATAAGTCTGGTTCACTAACGAATCCAGACATTGGGGCAGGTAAGGGGCTGTATTATAAACCGGTACAATGATACTGATCATGATAATTTTCGTGCTTTATACCGTATATATCCATACCAGGTTATTCCCGGAAGCAAAGCGGATAGGGTCAGCCATTTGCGTGGTGACTCCGATAGAAAATGGGGATTTCGTGCCAACAAACTGTCTGCCACATAGTGCATCGCTTCGATGAAACGTCGTTGTGAGGTAGGAGCCAGTTGCATGGAACTTTTGCGGATAAAAGCAAAGCCTCGCGGGTTACGTATGTATTGGCGGTACATGTTCAAGCTTGAACCGTCGGGGCGGTATTCTACGTTTACCAACACTTCGTTCAAGGCCAGTAAAGGGTAATCCTGATCTATCAATTGGTATTTATAACCGAGTGATACATATTTCTCTCCTTCAAAAATGGGATATTCGGGATATTGTTTGATGACATCCGTGCGATACACCAGTTTTTTGTCTCCCCGCCCGCCTTGTGCATAGAATCCGCCTAAAGTAGTCCGCCTGCATTCATAAGGAAAAGGCGTACCGATTAAATTTCCTTGGAAATCAGCATCCAGTCCGATGATTCCTGCTACTTCTTTTGAACCGTGTGCGTTCCAGAATGTGATAATCTTCTCCACTGCATCATCGGGCATATAATCATCCGAGTCGACGCAAGTGTTCAACTCTGTGTCGATCAACCGATAAGCCGTATTGTGTGCAGCATGCATTCCTTGGTTCTCCTGATAATGGTAGCGGATGTCTATTTTCCTCTCTGCTATCCATTTTTCCACCCATTCAAGGGTATCGTCGGTCGAACCGTCATCCACAATCAGCCAGATGAAATCTTTGCAGGTCTGCCGTGACAGGGCTTCGTAACCTAAATGCAGAGTATAGGCACGGTTATATGTCGGCGTGAAGATGGTCAGCGTCTTCTTATCTGTTTCTATCTTGTTTTGTTCCATTGTCCTAAATAATAATTCTGAAGCCATTCGGCGTTTTTCACAATGTCGTAACCGGCATCGGCTATTTGTTGGTAATAACCAGTGCGTCGGCTTGCCATACAGCGCACTCTCTCTATTTCGCATGCCCATTGTCGAGGAGCTGTTTCCAATGAGAGGAAGGAGACTTGGTCGGTCAAAGCCGCTTCGCGGGGAATGCGATCGGACACAACGCAGGGCAGGCCGGCACATTGCGCCTCAACCATAGAAACGGAAAGGCCTTCCATAAAAGAGGGGAACAAAAACAGATCCATCGCTTGCAACAGGCGGTTTACATCCGGACGTCCCCCCAACAAATGTACTTGGTCTGTCAAACGGAACTGTTGTACCTTTTTTTGAATGGCTTTTTGCAATTCCCCCGTACCAACCAGCAGCAGGTGTGCTGTGGGATTAAACTCCTGCACATATTTATGAAACACCTCCAAGAGGAACTCATGGTTCTTCTGTCGGTTGAAACGTCCGACGTGTCCCACGACCGTAACATCTTTGGACAAGTGAAGTTCTTGACGAACCTCCAGCCGCACCGCTTCATCAAACCTGTATAGGAACGTGTCGATGGCATTGCGTTGCAAAATCGCTTTTTTCCCCAACTCGTTTCCAAACAACCATCGGGCGGCTTCTTTCCCACAGGTAAACCCTTGGGTCAGGTAAGGGCGCATGGTATGCTTGAAATAGGTGCGGAAAAGCCATTTAGTATCGAATAAAGCGTGTGCGTTGTGTGCGTGCGCAATAATTACGGGTACTCTTCGCCCTGCTGCTTCCCGGTAAACGAAATATCCCGATTCCGAACAATGCCCATGGATAATCCGATACTCCGGATGTTGGTCGAAAAAGTCGGAAATTTGTTTTCTGTATGTATTGAAGGTGAACGGATGGAGGGGGATCATACGGTAGATCTTGCCACCCATTGCCTCTATTTCATCATCGTATGCGCCCCGTTCCTGCCGGTGTACCATGAAATCAAACTGAACCCGGTTGCGGTCTATGTGACGGTAGTAGTTCATGACCATCGTTTCGGCACCTCCCCGGTTCATGATGGTGAAAAGCATCAATATTCTGATAGGTTCTTCCATTGTGACATTTATTTCATTCGATTTCCTGTCAGCCGATGCATCCATTGGCTGAGCTTGTTTATCCATCGGCTTCGTTTGATCCATGTCTGGCTATACCAATGGATGGAATATGTATTTTCGGTGCGGTGTAACTGCCCGTCGATGTAATCATACGGACAGAAATAATCCGTAGGATAGAGAGTGATGTCTCCGAGCTGCTGAAAACTGCCGTCCTTTCTGAATCCGTAAACCTTTTCCAGTTTGCGGGTCAGCTCTTCTACGTTGGTGGTCTGGTCCGGTTTCCCATCCGGGGTGATGAAACAGCGATGATCGTATGACTTTAATAATTCAATGAAGAAAGAGTGGGAGGGTTCTGCTCCTATCAGGTTCGTTCCTACCCATTGAGTTCCTTCGAATCCTAAAAAGGCCTTATTCGTCAGTAACCTATCCAAGGGACGTACCAATTCTACATCCGTGTCCATATAGACACCTCCTTCGTGTACCAATGCCCACAAACGTGCCACATCGCTCACAAAAGCCCATTTCTTGGTAGCGTATGCCTCTTCGCAATAGCGGTTCAGACGGATGTCGAAGTTATTTTCGTTCCACTCCTTTATTTCGTAACCGGGACAATGTTTCTGCCAGTTCGCTATCATGCGGAGTACTTCAGCAGGCTTTTCCTTATCTCCAAACCAACAATAGTGTATTGTTCTCGGGATCATGTGTTTCCTCTTTTTATCCTTCTATTGCTGAATAAATTTTACCGACTTCTTTTTCGTTCCCATAATGGCGGATTCGTAGTTGTGCCTTGATGGCTTCTTGTTGTCGTTTGTCGGCAATGAACTGTGCCAATCCTTCAGCCGCTCCTTCCACATTGTTTGGGATGATAATGCCGTCCACCCCTTCTTCCAGTTGGCTTGAGGAGGTAGGAAAACGGGTAATGACCACCGGTTTTCCCAATATCTGCGCTTCACGCACCGTTACTGCTTTGCCTTCGTAACGCGAAGGCTGTACATAAATGTCACATGCCTTGATGTAAGGGTAGGGATTCATTTGCTTGCCAGCCAAAACGAAATGTTTTTCCATCCCCGTTTCCGCAATCGCTTTCCGTATCAACGGTTTATCTCCGCCATACCCTACGACATACCAACAAACGTCAATGCCCTGTTGCACCAATTGACGGCAGATGTACACTGCCCGGTCGATGGCTTTAGGATAAGAGAACCGTCCTACGGTACAGAGCAGAACAGGATGTTTTGTTTGTCCTTCTCGTCCTTCGAATGCTTGTAGGAAAGAAGTGTCGAAGGGCAGTTCCGCCTGTTCACGTATAAAAGTTTCGGACAGGATATTTTCCATCAGTATCAACTTGCATTCTAATGAAGGGAATTTTGAAAGAAAACCTTTGGAAACCGATTCAGAAATGGAGATGATGCGGCCGAAAGCTCCCCATACCGGCAATTCCCGGCGGGTATTGATGTCAATAAAGGAATAGTCGGTATGAATCCATGCCCATTTTTGCTGTGCCTTTACTTTGTCGCGCACAATGTTGTGCGGTGTAAGGAAACTGATGGCCAGGTCATACGTCCGGCCTTCGTTGATGGAGGGCAGGAATGGAGTAGTACAGTCTGCTACATATTGAAATATGGCCTGACTTTCTTTTGCCTTCCTCCGTTTCCTGTAACACCAGTCCAAAAGGTGTGCTGCGATGCGCCCGGCAGCAATGTCCCAATACCCTTCGCGGATAATTTTCCGGATAGGGCGGGTGAGGGTGGTGTACTTTTTTACTTCGGGCAGAAGATTCACTTCCTTGGGTATGAGGTTCATAAATTCCCCGCTATGCCGGTAGACAAACAGATCCACTTGGCAACGCGAATAGTCTAGGGCATTGAGCAAGCCGATCAGCGAGCGTTCTGCCCCGCCTATCTCCAGGTATTGGATGGCGATGAAAATACGGGGAGGCGTTGTGCCATGTTTGATTGGCTGTCTATTTTGATGTGATGACTGATTTTTCATCTTTCTCTATTAATAATGTAGAGTGTGCATTGATCACCTCTGGATGGTTTCGGCGGATATATCCCCCTATACTGTTGTATGTCAATCCCAGCCGGGTGGCAATGTCTTTCAGTGTTTCGGTGGTCGTCCCATACAGGCGGATCGCTTCAGCATATTTTTCTTTGCTTTGTCTGGACATCCGTTTCCCCTCAGAGGTCTGTACCATACCCTGTCGGTTTGCCAACTCCGGTTCATGTTTGTGCAGGTACTCTCTGAATGTCTCGGGATGGAGCCCGAACTCTTTGGCGGCGTGGGCTATCGGGCGGGGGTGTTTTCTCAGGCTCCCGATGGCTTTCTCGTATTTGGCGGCTACGGTTTTCATCCGCTTTTTCGATTTCCGCAAATCAAGATCCCCTTCTGCCTTGCCGGAAAGTCCTGCCCGTTCCCTCACTAAGTCGATATGCCATTTGTGCAGATAAGAACGAAGTCCTTCCGCCGTGACGTGTGTTCTTTCTGCGATTTCTTTTAGCGTGAGAGCCGTGTCCTTATAAAGAGACAAGGCTTTCGCATATTTATCTTCTGTACGGAGAGAGGGTTTGTAGGTCCTTCCGTTGCCGGATAGTTCGCCTCTCTTCTTCTCTGGTCTGGCCTGTGCTTCCGAACGTTTCTTTCTCTTTTGTTCCAGTATATTTTTGTGATAGAACCTCAGATGCTGTTTAAAACCGCTTGGTGAGACATGACATGCCCCGGCTATTTCGGGGATCGTCATGTCTGTCTTTTTATAAAGTTCCACTGCTTCGGCGTATTGTTTGGTGCAAGCCGGGGTCGCCCCACGATGGGTGTTGTCATTTATGCCCAACCAGTGGCGTACTTTCTCGCGCCAAGGAATGACTTCCGGTTCATGGATGCGCATGAAGTTGGCCAGTCCCGTTCCCTCCACTCCATATTTGCGGGCTATCTGCGACACATTCAATTCGATATCCTCCAGAGACAAGCATGCATCTATAGCCTTTTTATATCTGGCATGCGACATCACATTGGGCTTTCCCTCGGACATGATCTTGACGGCATGGGGATTTTCTCCTTCCAAAGGTATGCGATGGCGGTGTAATACCAATTCGCGCCAGTAGCGGCGCAAGTAACTGCCGAGTCCTCCCGCTGAGACGTGACATTCCATAGCTATCGTTTTCAGTGGCATGTCTGTCTCCGCATAAAGGGCAACTGCCTTGTCGTATTTCTGATGAAGCGCGTGGCGCCGCAGCAGAGCGGATCGCTGTCTCGGAGTCAATCCTATAGGATCCGGAAACGGATTTTCTTTTTCCAGTTGTCCCATTGGATTCGCTTGTTCATTGCTTTGCTGGGGATTCCTCACCGGCTCCTTTGTGGGATAATCTCTGTCTTTCATCTCTTGGTGGAATTGAATAGCCATACCTTTTCCCTCATTAGTATAAGAGCTTTAGTGGAAAAGACAATAAAAATGCTCTGCTAAAAAGGAACATATCTTCGTAGGGCAAGTAATATATCTTACTTGGCCGAGTAAGATACTTAACTTGGTCCACGAACATATCTTACTTTGGTTCACGTAGGAAACATGAATTTTCCTCCTCGACTATCATCGCTCCGAACCTTCGTGAAGGTACTTGTTCCTGTATGTATAGGAGCATAATGTCCCTAATACCATAAAGACTACAGAAGGCTTGTGTAAGCTGTTTAATATATAGTGGGCCTCAATAATTTGACATTTATTATACTCTTTTTTCTGGTGTAAATATCTTGTTGTATTCATAACAAACCAATCGTGTAAATTTGAACTTCATGGCCAGATAGAATAAGTATTCTTTCCATGAAGGATAAATGTTGCGAAAACCTATAATACGGAAGGAATCTCGTATCATAGTCATTGATAAAATTTGTTGAATGCCCTGCTTCTTGTCCGGTTGATTAGAATTATTATATAGATTGTTGAAAAGCATCGGCAAATAACGCAGGATGATTTTTTCAGACAAGTCAGTTGTTATGGGGATGTAATGTTCAATATTGTATTTTCTGATAAGTCTTTTCTTTTCATCAACCAATTTTTGTAGATTGTTTGTTAAATAGGGCTTATAACGCAGCCTCATCAAACTACCTGCATTATTGATACGATATTGATATAATGCCTTTGGAATCATTATGATTGAAGACGCCTGTAGGACGCATTCATAATTAAAAACTGTATCTTCTCCGACATGCAGGTTTTTAATAAACCTTATTTTTTTATTGATAAGAAAATTACGTTTGAATACAAACCTCCAAGTATAACATAAATCGTTATTCATTTCTATTCTTGGATTCTTTTGAATAAAGTCCATAGGTTGCATGGCATGGTATGGTTTGAAATTCGGTATGTGTATCTGATGAGTGGGGAATGTAGAATAACCACATAAAGCCAAATCGGTTTTTTTATCCTCAATAGCATGAATTAATTCGGCATATAGATTATTTTCCACTTTATCATCTGGATCGAAAAAAGCAATATATTTTCCTTTAGCATATTTTATGCCGATGTTTCGAGTGGCACTTGGACCTTTGTTTTCTGATTGACGAATAAATTGTATTCTGTTGTCCTTTGCCTGGTATTCTTTCAGAATGTCGGGCGATGAGTCAGATGAACAATCGTCAACACAAATCACTTCTATGTCTTGAACTTCTTGCCTAAGTATGGAATCCAATCCTTCTCGTAGATAAGTTGCAACATTATATACAGGTACGATGATACTTAAAACCGGCATATAATTTCTTTTTTATATTTTTCATCATGGATGTCGCCCACTCCTACACCTGCATCGGCTTCATTGACATATTTGCTTGGAATGGGCACTTTGTGGCTCGCTCCCATTCTGTACCACTCGTATTCGATGTCGATATGACCGATGTCAATGGCTTGGTATCCTTTTTGGGCAAGGTTGTAAGCCATGACTGTGGCAGTAGGGCCTAAAGCCAGAAGAATGAGATATTCATTAGGAGAATATTTCTGAACTATTTTCATAATGGCATCATAGTGATCAAAGGCGTTTGTATTGGGTGCTAATATCCGTCGAATAGATTTGACATTGTCAAACAAATCATTACCGACACCTAATCGACTTTTTTCGCCTTCAATGAGCAGAATGTCTTTGTCTGCCCAGATTTGTTGTATGAGTTTAAAATAAAAGGCACACTGTGTTTTGTCGGCAAACATCATGTAACAACGGCTGATGAAAGCATTATGAAATATTCTTTTACGATTGATATACTTGTACCACGATTTCCTGTAAAATGCCAAATGAAGTTTCCAGTGGTTGCGCGCTTCTATATTGTAGAGGCTTAAGTCTGTAAATATATCCGGCAGGCATACGATGTGATTGGAAATAGGTACCGACAGTACCTCTTGCATTTTTTGTTGTAGTAACGGTTGTTGGGTTTGGAAAGCGAGTGCCTTTCCATTAGCTATCTTTATTTCGCCATCTCCTAAACGGCTGACCGAACAATGCGATTGGATGATGTATCGGATGGTTTCTTCAATGGATACAACGTGAGGAGCTATTACAACTTTTCGATATGGAATATCCATAAAGAGATAGAGTGAATTTCGAACTGTCAAGTAACAGTCGAATAAACAATTCCAAATGTCAACCAATAGTTTTTTCATATATATCTAATGTTTTAGATAAATACAGTCCCATTCCTTGTGCAAAAGGCATTCGATCAAATATTTGTGAATAAGAACCAATGCCTTTGGTATCTCCCTGTGCAAAATCTATCGTGCCATCTCGACGGGTAGCCTTCATAAGTGCTTTTTCAATTTTTATTGCGGCATTCAAGTAACGCTCATCACCAGACACTCGGTACGCATGAACGAACAACAATCCAAACAAGGCGCTGCCCGAAGATTCAAATCGTTCGTTAGGATTGAATACCAAACAACTGAATCCTCCATCTGCTTTCTGAAAAGGCAGCAGATGGTTACTCAAGTTTAGTATTCGTTTCTTGTTTCCAGGTAAATCGGCAGTTTCGATAAGTCCTAAGACATACCATCCCCATCCGCGTGCCCAATCAAATACTCCCAAGGGCTTATGTGAGGCTAAGTCGTATGCATGTGGGGGAAATACTTCTTCCCATAAGCAATGATCGTATTCTTCAATTTGTCGGATGGCTAAATCACTGAAATCGCATTGGTGTAAAAAGGGACAAACCAATCCGATGGTATCGACAAAGCGAATGTGAGGTAATGTTTTCCGATAAGGTATAGTCTGTTCAGTTTGTTGATAAGATATAAAGTGTTCTTTAATCTCTTTTTCTGTTTCCATATAAAGTGCATCTTTCTTTTTTAAGACATACGCCAATAGCGATTGGTCTATCTGCCAATTTTCTTTTATGAATAGCGAGGGGTGGCGTTTGACATACTCTTGGGCGTCCTGTTCGGGCAAGGATAAAAGGAGTCCGGCATCCTGCCAGCTTTGTATGGTGGTGGAACGATAGTTCCCTTTTAGCATATCCCAAAGGACTAACCGATCTTGATCCGTAATCTGTACGGTAGGGCTTTTGTATAGCCATTGGCGTGCCTTTTTTTCAACAGCTTGCTGCCATGCTTTGCGGTCTGTCCATCTACCAATGTGGATGCGACTTTGCCATTTGTATAGTTCAATAGTCCAATCAACGGAAAAGAATATAAGGGCTATTGTCCCTATTAAGGTGAGTATGTAAACCATTAGAATCATAATGTTTGAAGCAATTGTCCGGCTTGGAATGTCTTGGATAAGTATCCCGGCATGAATGTACGGTAGTGTTTTCTAATCTCGTCCTCGTGTGTTTGCAACCATTGAAATGCTTTGAGCAGGTCGTTTCCCTGTTGCAGAGACTGCACGGACAAGACATAATGCTCTTCGTTACCAAACAGGTCGCGGGCTATGCCACGTGCCTTTACCGAATAACCCATCACCAAAGTAGGTATTTGAGTGGAGTAGGCTGCAATGGAAGCGTGTGTGCGTGAGGCTACCAAAAAACGGCAACGGGAGATGAAACCTTTTAGTTCCTCGGCGTTATGATCTTCGATAAGAACGACACGACCGGTCCCTTTGAATTCGTTGTAGAGGAATTGCAATGGGATCCGATCGTCGTTATAGTTCCATACTACATGAGGAATCAATGCAATTTGCATATCCGTGGTGGCAATAATATAACGAATTAATTGTCGATAGTTCAGAAGTGTCATCCCTTTCGCCTTTTCGTGTTTTATAATCATAGGACTGACGTTAATGCCTACCGTATTACCTTCTGCAAAACCCTCGGGTAAAGTAAGGTCTGTACGGTTAAGCTGAAAAGCCGGATCAGGAAAGAGAGAGAGTTGTTGTATCCCTTTTTCTTTCATGGCTTCATACGTGATGCTTTCACGGGCAAAGATATGGGTGTAGGAACGTAAATCATTCAGTATATCGCCTTTTAGAACTTCCGGCTCAACGGAACATCCCCACAAGATAGTCTTTATCCCTTGTTTTCGAAGCTGTTTGTTGACCAAATAAATGAAAACAGGCACTCCGTAGCAATAATTGTCCCCACCGATAGACAAAGCATAACTATCTGAGTTGGCTTCTTGAAAAATAGAGCGAAAACTGGTACGGTCGAACGCTTCTTTGTCTCCGAAGCGATAACGTATAAAGGCTTTCCAGTACGCCAAACTGAGATGAGACATTGGTGCTTGTGCTGCCCGAAGAGTACAGATGGCGTCCAGACCGTATCTTTTGTCTTCATCCGGGTTGCTGGAAAATAGAGTAGCTGTCGGTATCATTTTTAGTGTCGAACGTACAATAGCTTCACATCCGTGGTTGCCACTACCTCCGTGAGGATATAATAAAAGTTTCATCTTTTGGCAATGATTGAAAAATAAATATAGAATATAGGATATAACCGATACAGAATGGACTGCTTGATCCAATTGCTGCACGAAAAGCATTGTGTAAAATCTTTCAATTTTTTTATTTCCGGTATCGCAAGAATAGTTCGTAGATAAGAGATTTTTTTATTTTGCAGACGTGGATAGAGAAAAATTCCATCGTATAGAATACCCCACAGTCGTTTGTACAGATAAGTCTGAGCCGTTGATGACCATAAATGATGTCTTTGATAAAAAGACTGTAATATCTTCCATTGTTGATAGTCTGTATCAAATTGTTTGGGACGAAACTTACTAGATAAGGTTCCGCTACCTAATATGCGATAATGATAATGACTTTCGTTTATGCACGCAATGGTGTGTGCATATTCCAAATATTGGTAGTTGAATAAAAGGTCTTCACCGTATGAAACTTGTGGGTCAAACAAAATTTGATGATGCTGTATGATGTTGTTTTTGTATAGTTTCACAATTGGTCCGTACAATAAGTTCTGTTCATTCAGCATTACAAAATAGTTTGTATGATTGCAGCCTAACTCGAAATTTAGTGACTGTTGAGGTATATAATCTATGCAATTCCCGTCTTTGAATTCCTGAGTCAATCCACATATTATCAAATCAGTTTCTTTCTCTTTCAAATTGTTTATCATTGCCGAAAGATAATCAACATCTACCCAGTCATCGCTATCAATAAAACAGATATATTCTCCCTTTGCTTGTTCCAATCCTTTGTTTCGAGCGGATGATACTCCTCCATTGGGTTGATGGACAATTATAATCCGGTTATCTTTTTCTGCCCATTGGTCACATATTTCACTACTACCATCCGTAGAACCATCATCCACTAAGATACATTCAAAATCTGTATAGCTTTGTTGGATAACCGATTGAATACAATTGTCTAAGTAGAGTTTTACGTTATATACAGGTATTATGATAGAAATCATCGTACGAATCCGATAGAATGAGTTTTTTGTTCTTTTTACTACAATTTCTCGTAGACTTTTTGTTCTAAATTCTTTAGAGCAAATTGTCTACCTTTTTCTTGAGATTTTTGTTTGTAATGCATTAAGCAGGTATTACTTGACAATAGGGTTTTAAGTCCTTCGTATAGCGATGTGCCATTGTTGTCAACGATAAGTCCAAACTCACCATTTTCTCCTAATAATTCTTGCATACCAGCACAGCGAGTTGTAATAATGGGCAAGCCTAAAATTAATGCTTCTGTGATTACTGTACTATATCCTTCTGCCCGCGATGAACAGACAAATAAATCGGCTTTTGCCAAGTAAGGATAGGGGTTGGTGTGAAATCCGCTTAGTCGGACACATGTTTCTAAATGGTGTTGCTTGATGTACTGTTCCAATTTTTCCCTGTCGGTTCCTTCTCCCAAAATATTTAGTGAGAAACGAAAACCTTCGTCTTTTAATCTTTTGATGATAGGAAGCAATCGGTCGTAACCTTTTTGTGGTACTAATCTTCCCATAGTGACCATTATCAATCCTTGTTCTAACCAGCAAATTGGATTGATAGATTTGTCTGCTAGTAGTTTTATTTTGTTTTCATCAATAGGATTGTAAGTGACTGTGCTGTTGGGATGGGAAAACAATAGGTCGAAACTTGTTTTTACATCCAAAGAGACAGAAGTAACCTCGTCGAATTGTTGATAGGACTCTTGTTCTTCTTGACAGCTTCTGTATGCTATAGTTGTCCAATGATTGTTTTTTAAATCAGTATGTACCCAAGCGATCTTTTTAGATCGCTTGTTGTTAGATCCAGAAACGATTCGGGTGGCATATCCTTCAATAAAGGCTACTTCGGTGTCGTAATTCCCTTTGACAAAAAGAGCGTAAAACAATTTGGCAGAAAAGTGATGATAGATTAGGTGTTTGAATTTATTAATGATCTTTTTAGTTATTCGTCTCCAGCAATTGTCTTGGTCGCTAATTGGATGGAAGATGTAGTTGTAATGAATTTGCTCGGGATACTCTTTTGTTACATCATCTTTGGTCAGACTATATAATGTAATGTTGAACAATGTATAATCAATATGAGTTAATAGCGTCAGCAGAATTTGTTCAGCTCCTCCACCATAAAGTCCGTTAGTAAAGAAAAGGACCTTTTTTTTCATCGAGTTAATAATGTTTCAATTGGTTTCATCAATACTTCCAAAGTAAATTCCTTCCCTCGTTTGATTACCTTCTCTTTGTAATGTGACAATTGCTCTGGATGGTCGAGTAGTTGTTTAATACCTTCAAACAAGGTCGCTTCCGAATTCTCTGTAATGATGCCATACTTTTCTCCTTGCAGAAGTTCATTCATACCGGAGCAATCAGTGGTCACAACCGGAAGCCCCAAAATAAGTGCTTCAGTTACCGCAGTACTATACCCTTCGCTGATTGAAGAACAGACAAACAAGTCGGATTGTGTCATAAAGGCGTATGGATTTGTTTGGAATCCCCATAGAGTAACACAATCTTCCAACTGTTTTTTGCAGATATAATGTTGAAGCATTTCACGTTCTTCACCATCTCCCAATATCCATAGTTCGAAAGCGTATCCGGATTGCTTCAAACGTAAAGCGATGTGGAGCAACCGGCTGTATGCTTTAACTTTGGTCAGTCTGCCAATGCTGATTAATCGTATTTTGCTTTTGGAAGGCAAAGGTTCGTATTGCTTTCCTTTTTTTATAATGTCTTCGTGATCTATAGGGTTATAAATGATTTTTACTAAACTTTTTACTAAAGGGAAAGCTTTTATAAAGGCTTTTTGGACAGTAACAGAAACTGTGACAATTTGGTGATATCGGCTATATGTCTGTTCTTCATTCTGTTTATTCTTAAATATAACATTAGTCCAATGATGTTTTTCAAAATCAGTGTGTACCCAAGCGATCTTTTTGGCCTGTTTATTAGTAGAATGTGCCAATAGTTTAGTTGCAAATCCTTCCACAAAAGCGATCTCCACGTCTGCATGATGTGGAACAAACCATTTGTAAACCAATCGTAACGGAAGCCACGAATAGATTAATTTGTATTTGAGTTGATAAATCAGTTTCCTTATTCCTTTTATTTGTTCTGGATTGGGCAATATAGAAGTATAGTGAACGTATGGCTTTACATCGTTTACATATTTCCCGCAATCTACGATGCAACATAGTGTGACATCAAATTTGTTCGAGTCGAGATGTTGCAACAAGGTGGTCAATACCTTTTCTGCCCCACCGCCAGATAGGGATTCGATGAGGAAAAGAAGATTATTTAATTTGCTTTGCATAAGAATTTAATATGAACTTGTAAAGACATAATAATTTCTTTTTCCAATTCCAAATGTTGACTGGAATACAATTTAATATTTGGATAGATTGATGAATATTTAATGCTGCTGAAAAATAAGTATACAAATCAAAATCAAGTCTTTGTTGTATTATTTGCTCATCTTGTTGTTTCATGGGGAATTCATCAATAATCCATTGATAATACTTTAAAGCAGCTTTGGATTTTTCTACATTCCAACATGAGCTTGAAGAAATGTTATTTTCACTTTTTCTATAAACTATTAGGCTTTCTTCTGTTGATGCAATTCCATTGTTGTTGCAGAAAAGTAAGATGGAAGCATCATCAGCATAATAACCTGCCGGATAAATTTGATACCCTCCTAATTGTTGAATATGTTGTGTCCTATAAAAAAATTCCGATATTGTATGTTTTCTTTTTCCAATAATAGTATTTGAAAGGAAATCAGCAAATGTTTCATATTTAGGAAACAAGGGAGATTTTCCTATGTTTGTATTGGTTTTACTGTCAATAAGGAGCGTTCTTGTTTTAAAGACATTGCATTGTGGATGGCTTTTAACTAAACCAAGCATCGTTGCAATGAAATTCGGTAGCATAATGTCATCATCGCATAGTAGTACAAAAAAATCACCATTAGCATAGGAAAGACATTTGTTCCAATTTAGGACAATGGAGGTTTTCCCTAAATTGTCCTCATTTTTATAGTATCTGATACGTTTGTCGTTATATGTAGAAATAATTTCCTCTATGTTCTCAGGAGATTTGTCATTGACTATGATCAGTTCGAACTTTGTGTAAGTTTGATTTAAAACAGAGTCAATGGCTTCTTTTAAATATGTAGCTTTGTATGCAGGTATTCCAATCGATACGAGATCTTTTGTCATTTTTTATAATTTGAAATAAGTGTGAGAAATTTGTATCTTCAATATGGTTTCCTTTTTAATCTTTCCTTAATTATGAATTCATATGTCCAATCTCCCAAAAGTATAGATGGTTGAAGTTTATTCCATTTATTATAAAAACTCAGCGACATGAAAAATACTATATTGTGAATTAGGATATTGTGACTTTTTTATCTTTCTATTAGTTGAAAAACGATTAATAAATGAACGTTCATAACTGAAAGAATGATTTTTTGTCGTATCTTTAATTCTTTAATTAGTTGTATAGTGTTATCTTGAGATCGATCATCGCAAATAATTATTTCATCTATAGGTAATGTTTGATTTAGAATAAATTCTAATTGTTTTTTTATATATTTTTCATCATTAATAGGTGCAAAGTGCGACAGATAATTTCATGCTGATTTAATATGTTTTAATTTCTTTCAACCAATTTTCTCTGATAAGAGAAGACTTAATGGGAATATCTTCTGCAAATACATTACCGAAGCAATCTTCCCCTTGAAGTACATTGAATGTCAATTGCGACTTTTTTGTTGTGTAGCACTTTACATTTCTTTCCGCCACATCAAAAACAATTTTATATTCTCCATTGGATAGGGTGTAAGGAGGAATCTCGAAAGTAAAGTGGTAACTTCCCGGTTCTAGCGATGTCTTTTTGTTCTCATCATTGTAGTCGGCTCGTGCCAGTGGGTATTGGAAGATGCTATATAGATTAAATCCAATAACCAAAGAAGGAATATGTTTCTTTACGCATATTTCAAATTCTATTTTAATAGTAGAAGAATTGTAGAATATGTTTCCATCGCTGGATGAAACAGAGGCTTTTTTCAAATAGAGTATTTGTTTGTTTCCGTCAGTTCCTTCAAATGAGTTTTGAATGATTTCATCACTTTGATAAGTACGGATGGTATCGGATATGCTTCCCATATATTTAACCTTCCCATTTTCCAATAATACTCCACGTGAACATAGCCGTTGCATACTACCCATATTATGACTCACAAACAACACCGTCCTCCCTTCGCCTTTCGACACGTCCTGCATCTTGCCGATAGCTTTCTTCTGGAATTCGGCATCACCTACGGCAAGTACCTCATCTACTACCAGTATTTCCGGTTCCAGAAAAGCGGCTACGGCAAAGCCCAGACGGACGGTCATGCCGCTGGAATAGCGTTTTACGGGGGTATCTACATAGCGTTCCACACCGGCAAAGTCGACTATCTCGTCCAACTTGTGGGAGATTTCGTGGCGAGTCATGCCCATGATGGAGCCGTTCATGTAGATGTTCTCACGGCCGGTCAGTTCCGGATGGAAACCGGTACCGACTTCCAAGAGAGAGGCAATGCGGCCACGGGCACGGATGGCTCCGGTGGTAGGGGAGGTGACACGCGACAGAAGTTTCAACAAGGTGGACTTCCCGGCACCGTTTTTTCCGATAATGCCTACTACATCGCCTTGATGCACATCGAAGGTGATGTCTTTCAACGCCCAGACATATTCCGACGCGCCTTTCTTGCTGCGGTTGTTGGTTTCGCCTATCTTCAGATAGGGGTCTTCCTGGCGGAGAATGGTCGTTTTCCACCAGCGGTTGAGGTCGTGGCTCAGTGTGCCGGTGCCGACCAGACCGAGTTTGTAGAGTTTGCCCACATGGTCAAACCGGATTGCTATATCGTTCATTCTTATTCTCTTTTTTTAATTCTGCTGCTTACACTGTATCCATAAAATTGCGTTCCACCCGGCTGAAGATGACTACTGAGCAGAACAGGGTGGAGAGCATAAACAAAGTGCTATATGCCAATCCGCCCCAATCAAGTGAACCACACCCCATGCAGCTGTATTTAAAGGTCTCGAATATGGGGGTCAACGGGTTGAGCGCGATGATGTCACGGTATTTTTCCGGAGCTGCGTTTAGCGGATAAATGACCGGAGTGGCATACATGAACAGTTGCAGGCCGAAGGTGACCAACTGGGTGAGGTCACGGTATTTGGTGGTCAGCGCCGATACGATCAACCCCCACGACATGGCATGGAATGCGGTTAGGAATATCAGGAACGGAAACAACAGCAGGGCGGCATTGACATGCAGTGAAGCTCCTTTCACATAAAAATAGAGATACATGGCAATGAACAACAACAATTGTATTCCGAACTTGATCAGGTTGGAGGTGATGCCGGACAACGGCACGACCAGACGGGGGAAGTAGACTTTGCCGAACACGCCCGCATTGGCCGTGAACACATTGGAGGATACGTTGAACGCGGAACTGAAATAATTCCACAGCATGATACCTGCCATGTAGAATAAAGGCTGTGGTACTCCGTCCGTCGAGATACCTGCCAGGCCACCGAATATGAACATATACATCACGGTAGTGAAGATCGGTTGGATGAGGAACCAGAGAGGACCCAGAATAGTTTGTTTGTACACGGTGACAATGTCGCGTTTCACGTACATATAGTATAGGTCACGGTACCGCCATATACCTTTCAGATCTATATCCAGCCATTTTTTCTTTGGCTTTATTTCTATTGTCCAGTTTTCTTTAGTCATTTTTTGAAATCTTGTTTTTTAGGAGCGTTTGTCCAGATAGAGCACACAGTGCTGCTGTTTGTGGTCGCTCCAGGGATTGGAAACCAGTTGGTAACAATTCACTTGGAATGCAGGTGAACAGAGCGTATAATCTATTCGTAAAAAATCGCCCCAGCGTTGGTAGCTGCCTTTCCATGTCCGGCCGGCCTGGAGGAAGCAATCCTGCAGTGACCGGCTGATTTTCCGGTAAACATACGAAGCCGGTATATCGTTGAAATCACCGCACACGATGACCGGGTAAGGACTCTCGGCAATGGCGTTTGCCAAGAGATCGGCTTGCCGGTTACGCCGGATGGCGTGGTGGCGCATCGTCTGGAGTCTGTCTTTCATTGAGGATGATTCATTCATGCCGGTAGTTTGCAGATGGACATTGAATAACCGGAAAGTTTGCCCTATCATCCGGATATCCGCTTGAAGCATCTTATTGTAGCTGTCCGGGAAGTAGTACTCTTGAACGTTTCCGACAGGCCAGCGGCTGAAGACGGCCAGATTAAGAATTTCATCCTCCCGCGAGTTGATGATGCAATAGGGGTAATCGGGAAAAGCAGCCTGGATGGTGTCCCATGCCAGAAGATTGGTATGGGGACGTTCCTGCAGACAGACGATGCCGGGCTGCAGGATACGAATGCTATGGGCGGCTTTCGCCAGGGTGTCTTTGTTCAGTCTGAACCCTTCGGCATTCCAGCAAACCAGTTTTAGCTGATTGGAATCTGGCACTTCTTCTCTATGTAGGAAATGAAGCGGAAAGTAACCGGATAGAATAGGTGAACTACCTAATAGCAAAAGCAAGTAAAGCATCCACCAACGATTATGTTTCCAAAGCAGAATCGCGAAAATAATCCCATCGGCTATACATATAGGAATCGCCGATAGACTGATGAAGATAAGATTTCCGGCCCACTCGGGAGTGAAGCAGGGGAGAAATATCAACAGCAGTGTCAGACCGCACAGGATACCTCCCGACAGACAGTTAAATACGCGCATTGTTGGCAATCAGACCTTCTAAAGCTTCGAGTTGTCTTCGGGTCAACCTCAATTGGTCAAGCATGGGCCGGTAACGCTCCAAATGGTGCAGGTCCGTACCCACAAAATCGTACATTTTTTGTTTTAACAGCTTTTCGCTGACCACTTTGGGGTGCGGGCCATAGTAACCGCTCAGTGACATCAGATTGAGTTGAAAGCTGTAACCTTTCTCTTTCAGCAGAAGGTAATCTTTTTCTTCCATGTACAGGTAACGCTCCGGGTGGGCGATGACCGGTTGATAACCGGCATTCCATATTTTCATCAGGATATCCGGCAAACCGGGAGGAGGGTACATGTAGGATGTCTCGACCAGCAGGTGGCTGCTGCCTAAAGGCAGCACTTCTCCATCCAGCTTGTTTGTAAAAGTGGCATCCATCATATATTCGGAAGACAGCCGTAGATCCAACGGGCCGGAATAGGCCGCCTTCAACACGTCGAGCTGTTGTCGCAGCTTCTTGTTCGGTGTGGGATAATCCTCCATGATATGGGGGGTGAGCCACACTTTCCGCAACCCTATGGATTCCATATAGCGCAGCAGGGACAGACTGGCATTTATGTCGGGCGAACCGTCGTCCACTCCCGGAAGAACATGGGAATGGACATCGGTCATACCCTTCATTAAACCAGAATTAATCAAATTGTATTTGGACTTGAATATACCAAACATCCTACTTCTTTTTTGGGGGGATTTTAGGATTTCTTTCTGAACAGCCGTTTCCAGCATGATTCGGAACCATCCACATAACCATAGCCGTAGCCGTAACCATATCCATAGCCTCCGTATCCGCCTGTCTTTACTATGGCCCCGTTAAGTACCAACGACATGTTGTTCAGTTGTCCGCTGCGATAAATTTTTTCCACTTCCGGTAACATGCGGCGGTCCAGTTTGCCAACCCGTACCACGAAGATGGTCAGGTCGGCTATGCGGTTGGTGATGGCGGCATCGGCCACCACTCCTACAGGCACATTGTCGACAAAGATATAGTCATAACGGTTGCGCAGTTCGGTTATCAGTACTTCCAGTTGTTCGCTGAGCAATAGCTCTGACGGGTTGGGGGCGATGGGACCGGCCGGAATGAAATCCAGATTTTCACAGATCTCGTTGTGCTTGATGATTTCATCCGTTGTGGCCTTGCCTGCCAGAAAAGAGGTCATTCCTTTTTCCTTTGTGTGGAGGCGGGTATGTGAAGTCAAAGTCCCTTTACGGATATCCATGTCAATCAGGATGACCTTCTTGTCGGTTTGCGCGAAGCTGGCTGCCAGATTGCTGGATACGTATGTCTTGCCGGCACCCGGTCCGAACGAGCTGAAAGTGACGACTTGCATGTTCTTTGACTTGACACGCATAAAATCCATGTTGGTGCGTATTATGCGGAAGGCTTCCGATACAATGTCACGCCCTTGGGCACGGACAGCGATGCCATGTGCCGTTTCTTTATTCTCTGTTTTCCCTTTGGATGAATCCTTGGGTATTTCGCCCAGGAAAGGAACGGTTACAGCATCCTCGATGTCCTTGCGGTTGCGTATACGGGTATCGAAGAACAGGAACAATAGCAGGACAATTGCCGGCAGGGCGATTCCTTTCATGACACCTGCCATGATCATGCTGCGTCCGTTGGGAGAAATCGGAGCATCCCCTCCTCCAGCAGGATCGAGCACACGGGCGTCAGTTTCGGTGGTGGCCTGGCTCAGCGCATTTTCTTCGCGTTTGTTCAGTAGATAGAGGTAAAGTTCCTCTTTGATGCGTTGCTGACGTTCGATAGAAAGCATTTGCTGCTGTTGTCTAGGTATGTTGGTTACCCGCCACTGGGCTTCTCCGGCCCTGCTTCGTGCCTCGTTCAGTTTCACATCGATGCTGACAATCATATTGTCGATGGCCCGGATGATATTCTGCCGCATGGCAATCAGATTCTTGTTCAGTTCCTGGACGATGGGATTCTTGTCGCTGCTTCCTTCTATCAGTTTGTCTCGTTTCAACTTGTTGGCATTATAGGCCGTTATCTGGGTTTCAATGTTGATGTCGGCTATGCCGGTGTTTGAAGGGATAAGCTCGGTTTCTTTGGACGGGTCCACCAGGTAGCTCTTGATGTAGCGTGCCATGCGTGCCTGTAATTCCAGTTCCTGAGTGGTCGAGCTGTACTGCCGTTTGTCTGACATGGACATGGAAGCGGCTGAACCGATATCGATGATGTCATTGTTCTGTTTGTAGGACTGAAGTTCGTTTTCCACGCCTCCCAGTTCTTTTTCGATGATGACCAGACGCTCGTTGATGAAGCTGGAGGTATTGATGGCTATCTGGTTCTTGTCTTTGATAGTCTCTTCATTATACACTGTAATCAGCATATTGAGCACATCTTCGGCACGGGCGGTGGAGTAATCACGGAGTGACAGGTAGAGGATGGAGGCGTCATTCTCAGCTTGGCTGATGTTCAGGTTGCTTCTGAATAGGCTGGCCATTGTGTCCGTACTCTGCCGGCGTATCGTAATCGGTGTGTTGAACCACTTGTCTGTATAATATAAGGTGGGTGAGACCACTATTTTTCCTACGGGCGACTGGATAGTGTCACCCAGATTGGCCGTCAGCGTTATACTTGTGGCGTCTGTCGAGAAATCGGATAACCGGACTTGCTTCCTGTTCAGGATTCTGACTGTCAGGCTGAAATCAAGATGATCCTCTTCTTCCGGGAATGAAACCTTGACAGGGGCTTGCGTATAAAGTTCCTCCTCACGCAAGTCATCCATGATGAGGTAGCATACATTGGCGTGAAGACGGTTCACCACATCGCGCATGAGTTTGTGTGACTGGAATTGCAGGATCTCATTGGATACATTGGTATATGAATAGGTGTTAAAACGGTCCAGCCCGCGACCGATGTTGTTTGAATAGGCGTCCTTTATCATGACGGTGGCTGACCGTGAATAGATAAAGGGAAGTTTGGCATATTGATACCATGCATATCCGCCGAACAGACTGACCGACAATACAAACCAGTACCATTTGGACAACAGGTACATGATGATGTCAACGGGGTTGATATTGAATCCTCCCCCGCTTAAGGTCTTATCTCCCGACATATCTTTTTGTTCACTCATTCTTATCATGTCGTTTCTTTTTTATTTAGTAGTTAACAACACCAGTGAGGTGATTGTGGTGATGAAGGACAGGATCATACTCCACGTGCTCAGTTTTCTCTGGGCCTGTTCGGTGGCCTTCATGTTGGTGGGTTCTACGTAAACGATGTCATTCTGTTGCAGGTAATAGTAAGGCGATGTGAAGATGTCTTTACTGCGGATGTCGTGGAACAGGATTCGTCGCTTGTTCCCATATTCGCGGATGACGGCGATACGGTCCAGACGGGATCGGGGGGTCAGGTCTCCGGCCATGGCAAGAGCCTCCAGAAGAGTGATGCGGTCGCCTTTCACTTCAAAGGTTCCTACATGTCCAACTTCTCCTAGCACGGAGAATTTGAAGTTCAAGAAATTGACGGTGACCATAGGATCTTTCAGCAATTCTTCGTTGATCAGTCGTTTTTTTATCAGTTCGGTTAATTGTCGGCGGGTCAGTCCTTCCACATGCAGTTGTCCCAGCACAGGAAAGTCTATATTCCCGTTGATATCCACTAAATAACCTTTTTCTTTTTCATCACTTAATACCCCCACTTCATTGTTGGAAATGCTTCCGTCTGCTTCTACAGAATAGCTTCTGCTTCCGGACATATTGAAAGGCAGGGACAGTTCTGGGTTTTTGCTGTTCACAATAATACTCAATCTGTCATCCCTATGGATGATGGCTTCATATTTTTGAACCATAGGATATTCCTGTAGTTCATCCATATCTTGTAAATAGACAAAATCTTTGCGTGAAGCGCACGAACTAAAAATGATTATTGCCAACAGACAGGCCAGTTTGATTGTTTTATCCATTGTTTTATAATTAATTGTTTTTTATTCCTTTATATGAATCACTTGGTCACATCGTTCCATCAGTCGTGAATCGTGTGTCACAAATATTAATGTGTTATTCTTTCCCCATTGCAACAAATTGTCCATGAGGTGTGTGGTGGTCTCGGTGTCAAGTGCCGATGATGCTTCATCAAACAGCCAGATCCGCCCGGGACGCAACAGTGCGCGGGCTATTGCAATCCGTTGGGCTTGTCCTTCAGACAAGCCATATCCATGTTCCCCTATCTTGGTATCTAGTCCTTCCGGCAGACTGAACACAAATTCAGCGCAGGCCAGCCGGATGACTTTATGCAGAGCCTCTTCGTCTGCTCCCGGACTACCCAGCCATAAATTCTCCCGGATGGTACCGCTCAGCAACGTATTTCCTTGGGGCACATAGACGAAGTTGATGCGTAAATCGGGGGTCACACTGAGTGTCCGTCCGTCATCAGTTGTCAAATCGATGCGTCCCTTTTCCGGATAAACCAAAGCCAGTATCAGCCGGATAATGGTCGTTTTTCCTGTTCCGGTAGGTCCGGCTATGGCGGTGGAACTTCCCGGATGAAAGGCAGCTGTAAACCGGTCGAGTACCGGCTGTCCCTCTTCATAGCCAAAAGACACTTTCCGAAAGTTCAGTGTCAGTGGTTGGTCTATGTAGACCGGGTGTTCGTCCGGTTCTACATCTTCAAAGAGGGCCATTAACCGTTCCACGGAGGTCCATCCCCGTATCAGACTGGGAGGGATGGATATTAACCCTAAAAAAGGTCCCTGTACCTGTCCGACCAGTTGAAGAAAGGCTGTCATTGTTCCGAATGTTATCTCGTGGTTATGCAGTTGGAAAATACCCCAAAGGAATGCACATAAGTACCCTCCTCCAAATGTAAATCCCATGACCCCTTGCGTAAAAGTGGAAAATTTGATTTGTTCCATTCCTAATTTGAACAACTTCTCTTGTGTTTCATGTAATTTCTGTTTCCGGTAGTTGGTGGCTCCGAGCGAGCGGACTAGAATCCGTTTGGACAGATTTTCTTGCATGACGGTACCCATCTCGCTGTTCATTTTTTTTTGGGCACAGCTCAGTTCCCGGACCTTTCTGAAATAAATCTTTGACAATAAAACAAGAGGGGTGACTCCCAGTATGAACCAAGCTAAACGCGCGTCAAGAATCCACAAGTAGATAAAAGAGCTTGCCAATTGCAAGCCGGTAACCAGCAGGTTGGGTAGAATGCCCATTCCCATTCCCAACACTTCGGAAGCGTCACTGCTGATACGGGTCAGCAGGTCGCCTGTGTGCCATTTCCCTGCTCCTTTCCATGAACACATCATTAGGGCGTCGGACAGCGAATTTTGCATGCGGATACTGATGCGCATGTTGATCTTGCCAAAAATCCAGGGAGATACAAGTTTTATCCCCATACCCAGCAGGAAGGATAAGGCTACTATTGTGGCTACCAGGTAAATATTCCCTTCCTGTGCTCCGGTAGCTACATCGATGATCCATTTGGACATGGCCACATTGACCAATGACATGACCACTCCGAAAATACCCGAAAAGATAGAGAAGGTGATGAGCCAATGGTATCCTTCTGTTACCTGCATAACCCATTTGAAAGCTTTCCATCCTAACTGACATGTATTGCTCAGATTCTCCCGTGTGAGCTTCTGCAAAAACTTTTTCAGCAATTCTTTCATTTCTTTTTTATCATTTCCTTGAAACGTAAGAGGGCTAATCCGGCCAGCCACCAGAAAGTTTCGTCGAAAGCATAACCTAACGATAAGTGCATTTTGTGAAAGATCCGCTTCAACGTGTATCGTTTGTTCGCCCATTTCCCGGTGGGACGTTCACCGTAACGTTCGTCTCCATGTCCAAAATTGCCACTTTCCCAAATCTCTTGCATTAACTTGTCCGGACAGAGACTGGTACTGAATGGTAAAAGGTCGGCCGGCACGCCAAGATATTTTATCAATAGGGCATAAAGTAACCGGTTCCACCGGTGAATGTGCCATTTGCGACAGATACACTCTAATTCGTTTTTGTTTGTAACAGAATGTAATGCGTTAAAAGCCATGGCTATATCACACAATTGTCGTAGTCCGATCCCTTCATTGATAAGATGCTTCAATATGTGGGTGGAAAGTAATAGATGATTCGCTTCGCTCGGAAGTTTGCCTTGGCTGTTGGTAAAGACCCCCGCTTCCCATTGGCGGATTTCTTTTTGGAGGAAAGGGTTGTGCAACTCTATCAGCCTGCTGTGATGTTCAATCAGAACTCTGTTTATCAGACAGGAAGCCTCACCATTGGTTCCTCTTTTTACCGGTAATCCTAATTTTTCCATCCGTTGGTTGGCTTGTTCGGTTTGTGTCTTGTTTCCGAACCACAGGTCGATGTCTCCGGCTATGCGATGTTCCGGATGAGGGTAGAAGTCAGCTGTCCCTATCCCTTTTAGCAGCAGGAAAGGGATAGAAGGTGATTGTACATAAATCTGTTGGAGGGCTTTAATCGTTTCCCGGTGTTGCCGGTTCACCCGTTCCAAGGTGTCAACTTCCACCATCCAGCCAAGCAATACCTTCCGGGGAGGTACGGCTTCAGTCGGCAACAGGCGGATGCCATCGTAAATAATGCCTTGTACGGTTTGTTTTCTTGCCATGCTGTGAATTTCATTCCATTCCTTTTCATCTAGAGGAAAAAGGGCGGAACAGTCTTCCTGCCGGTCCCACAGTCCTTGCCTTAGCAAAAGCATGAAAGCCTTTTGTAATGGGGCTGAGATCATCTTTTTGTCTTATTCTATGGCTAACCCAGTTTCTAACCATTGTCGGCACAGCTCGTTGGCATCGTTTCGGGCTGTATCTTTATTTACTTCATATTCATTGCACAGCAGTGCTCCGGCTTCATCTACCGTGAATTCCTTGTTTTCCAATTGTTTCCATAACCAGGCGGCTGTTTCATTCAAGGAATAGACCTGTGCCATATCCATGGTTTCAGAAAACGGATTGACAATCATATATTCTCCACCTACTTGGCGAAGAATTAAATTAGAATTGAGTCTCATTGTCTTTATATTATTGCATTATCCTATTTATAGTTAAAATTACATCGACCTTCACAGGCAGATGTAATGGGGAATAAAATGTAAGTTCATTCTATTATCCGCTGATAACATAGGGTCTTGAACTTACCTGATCTAACATTTTTTACAGATCCGGCGCTTCTCGCGAAGAAAACGAATCTCTCTTCTAACATTTCTTATTGTATTGTTTGTCATATCTGAATTGAACAGATTACTGTTTACCAGTTTATACCTGTGGGACGGATCATGCCGGCTTGCAGCAGTTGCATGATAAATCCTGCGGCATCTTGCGATGCGGTGTCTTTATCCACTTCGTATTCCTCCAGAATCAACAGTACTAGATGGTTGAAGCTTTCTGCTTCTTCGATATGCTCCCAGATAAATTCTCCGGTTTCGGTCAGGGTGACCATTCCGTTGAACTCTCGGGCGGTCTGTCCGGAAGGAACCAGTACGATTTCTCCGGCTATGTTTCGTTTGATAAATTCTTTGGTTCTTTTCATCTTTTGAAAAAACGATATGTTTTAATGATGGTCCTGCGTAAAGGAATTATGTTCGGCCATATGTGGGCGAAGAATTTCCACTGGAAATCTTCTGGAACTATCCATTTCCCTTTTCGCTTCACCTTGATAATGATGGCGAAAATCTGTTCTCTTTGAATTGGACCTTCGATGACAGTCTGGGCGTCACCGATAAGATAATATTCTTCATTTTTAACATTATAAATACGGTGCATGACATATTCACCGTTGCTTCGCTGATAGAACACCATATCTCCTTTCCGAAGTTCACCGGAGGGGCTTTTCAGGCAGATGTGGTCTCTTGCGTGGATCAGGAATGGAGCCATGCTGCTGCCCGAGATGATCATGCTCACCTGCTTTCCTTCCTCAATGAGGGTACGCAGCATGGATATATATTCTTTCGTATCGACAGTCTTCATAATGGGGCGTATTTCACATTATCGGATAATTTCCAGTTTGGTCAGATACCTGTGCAGGGTGAAGGCTGCTTCCGGATTCATGTTGCACGCATAGGTGCTGATGCTTGTCTGTCTGGTCAAAACCTGCAGATCGTCGAGTGCTTTGCCGGTGAGCTTTGGATTCCACCAGTTGATTGTAACCTGCGAGCAGAGAGCTTTGAAATGCTTCATGGCTGTCTGGGGACGGATGGTGTTATCAGATGCCTGTTCGATGAATACAATGGCCTCCAACGGGCGGCGTTCATTGTGACAGATACCGCTGGAACCGCATACAGGCCATCCCGTTATCTCGTAGTCGCCGTTTGGAAGTGGACAGAGCAGGGCACGGTCGCCATTGAGTACCTGGGTGCCGGGAATATGCCGGCACCACAGGTTGGCATGCGTCGATTTGCCAATGCCGCTAGGACCACTGAATAAGATGGCTTGCCCACGATAATCCAGAAAAGTACAATGTAGTATGTAACATCCCTGGACAGATAAAGGACGTTCCAGGCACAGGCAGGAAATGAACAGGGTATCTGTTTGCAGTTCTCTTTTCAGACCTTCGATGAAATAGATGTTGGCATCTCTTTCGTTTCTTTCCTGATAGAGAGCATAGCAGGCATTCAGGTTTCCTACAGCCAGCAGGCGTGTTTCTTGTTCTTCCTTCCGGAAAACTACGATGTCGTTGCGTTGGAATGTGATCTGCCAATCGTTGGACGGCAAAGGCAGACGGTTGACAAAATAGAATGTATAGTACCGGTCCGCTTCTTTGGTAGCGGGTTTATGGTCGAGAAACAAACGGCTGTTAACAGGAATCTCCTGTTCTGTCACTCCTGACAATTCAATCGTTAGCGGGCCGATATTCAGTCTCACAATCTTCAGTTTTTAATGTATTACGGGGGGATAATTCGTAATGATCCGTTCTTTGGCTTTCGCCATCTGGCAAAGATAGTCCATGCTTCCGGTGATTGTTTTTTCACAGTGTGCGGCGGCATAGCATACGTTGCATACGGGACGAAGGTGGCAACCCTCGCATTCGGTATGGGATACCAGTTCCTTGGCTTCTTCTAAAAGTTGTTGCCATGCAGTTGTCATCGGAATCTTTTTCAGGTCAACGGCCGGTTGATCCAGCATCACACAGGGGGTGAGGATGCCTTGCCAGTTGATCCAGCATGAACTCTTGGCAGCTCTGCACTCCAAAGAGCAGGCTCGTGTTCCTTCCACATGGGCAAGCGTATATTTCAAGTCGTGCATGTATCGTGCCATGTCATTCCCTTTTTTGTACTCCATATATTGCATCTCGATGCGGGCCGCCTCGTCGGCATCCAGTCTTTCAGTTAGAATGTTACGCAGACTTCCGCATTCGGGGCGTGAGAGAGGAAACATGTATGAGTTTACTTCTGCCGGAATGTCCAGATGCTGGGCCAGACGGATGATCTCGTCGTAATCTTTTTCATTCTTTCGTACGATACTTACGTTCAGTTTCACATCAATGTCTGCCTTTTTCAACCGTTTCAGGGCTTCCATGCACAGGGTGTATCCTTGCGGATTGTGGCACAAGCGTCCGTAAGTTTCTCTGCTGTCTCCATACAGGGTGACGTTTATCCGCCGCGGCTTGTGGGTCTGCAAGATGCGTACCATTTCGTTGTCGATGAGTGTGCCGTTCGTATTGAGAGTCAGGATGAATCCCATTTCGCGCAGCCGGGTGTACAGCTCCTTGAAGTGTGGATAGAGCATCGGTTCACCTCCGGTGAGAAGGATGAAGAGTGTACCCATGTCTTGAAGTTGTTCTGCCCAGTCGAGCCATTGTTGCAAAGGCGACAAACCTCCGTGCCGTTCCACCACGCTGCGTTTGGTGCGTATGAAGCACATGTCGCAGTTGAGCGTACAGGTGGGAGTCAGCTCGAAGTTGGTAGTGATCGGGACACGGCTCTGATTGGCTTTGTCCACCAATGCCCGTTCCAAAAGGTTGGCATCGTGAAGATGATCCATAACTTGGAATGTATATGTATTTATGAGAAAAGTCTTTATAGACTTCCTTTCATTTGTTTCTTTTTACTTTTTGCAATGCGGCAAAGGTAGCCGATGCCGCCGCATTGCTCTTTTTCATTGCGGGCATTGGCATAGCAGACATCACAGATAGAGCGTAAGGTACAACCTGCGCATTCTTTATGGAACGGAAGTTGTTCGCATTTGGTTACTATTTGTTTCCAGGCATCGCTTACGGTTGTGGAAAGTAGCGAAACGGCTGGTGTTTCCATATCGACGCACGGAGTCATGACGCCCTGCCAGTTGATCCATGCGGAACTTTTACCTGCCCGGCAGGCAAGTCCGATGCCTTCAGCAGGTACGGGAGATTCTCCACGTTCCAATTGCTGGAGGACATGAGTGGCGTATGATGTGTATTCCTTGCCATATTTATGTTCCAGTGCCTCAACCTCGGCATGTGCCACTTCATCCGGTACGGGGCGGCACGTATCAAGGGGTAGCGTGGTGGCGCATCCCGGCCGTGAATAGACTGAAATGTAACTGTTGGTCAGCATAGGTAAGTCCCATTCGTCAGCTAGTTCCAGCATTTGCCGGTGTTCTTTTATATTTTGTCGTGTCAAGGTGAGGTTCAGTTTGGTATCTATGCCATATTCTTTTAATCGTTTCAGTCCTTCCAGGCAACGGTCGAAACCGTTTGTCGCGTGGCACAGATTGAGATAAGTTCCGTTGGTCACACCATATAACGAGACATTCACCCTCCGGGGTTTCAAACGTTGAAACAGACGTACTGTTTCGTCATCTATCAAAGTCGCGTTTGTATTGATGGTGAGGATGAATCCTTTTTCTTTCAGCCGGATATATAATTCTTTGAAATCAGGATAGAGTAGGGGCTCGCCTCCTGTCAGTAAGATGAAGAGCGTTCCTATTTCCTGTAGCTGGTCGGCAATGTGCAGCCATTCCTCTATGCTCCGTAATCCTCCTCTTTTCTCGGCTTGTGACTTCTCCATGCGGATATAGCACATATCACAACGGAAATTGCACGTCGGTGTCAATTCAATAGTGGCATTGATCGGAGTACGGTTTGCCGTCGCTTTGTTCACCAATGCCCGTTCCACAGGGTTTATGTCTTGCAGGGATTCCACTAGGATAATGATTTTTTTTCAAAGAAAAGTTTTTGAGTCTAGTGTATTGGATTTCATTTACTTCCGTGGTCGTATATGTTACCGAAATTTGTCTCGATGGAAAATATATAGATTATCTTCCCTTTTTGAAGCTCAACAAAAGTTAATACTTAATTTAGAGCATATCCTTTTTATAAGGCACCAGAATTGGCATCTCACAAAAAGATATTATCAAATTCGATTGATTTTTAACTATTGGCATACAACCAAGTCTATATTTTACGATGATAGACCCAAAGATAGGGAAAGTAGAATCTTTCAAGGTCTTCATTGCTTTGCATAATTCGTAAATTTTGATTCGCAGCGAAGATAGATATTTTAGAACCCTAATTTGAGAGGTTTACAGTATAGACTTTACTTTTAAGGTCCAAGTCTATACTGTTATTTGATGCGAATTTCATAAATAGGGGAATGTCTTAAGAGTGGTTAGGACGACCTGGTATTTCTTCAACAGCAGATCTGATTTCACCCCAACCTTGATGATTGTATTCTCCAGTGTTATTTACTGTATCATAGCTAGTCCACTTGATGCCTCTAATCTTGTCACCTACTTTTGCGTCACTTAAATCGAATCCATTCCAATCAATATTGAGAATAGGTATACCCCATTTTTCTATAGTCCCTTCGTGCCCTGTAGCATGGATACCATTAATATCTACATAGGTTGTAGCGCATGGTTCTCCATGATTGTTTGTATTGTTTTCTCCATAATGACAATGAAATAGTGCTTTAAAGTTATAGCATGCAGCTACATATTCGTTCGGAATGAACTCTTCGCTAATAAGCATCGGTTTTTGATAATCTTTCTTCATACTATTTTTTTCTTTTTTGATTCCTGTTTCGGAGGAAAGGAAATCAGAAAAGGTTTGAAGCGAAATAGTGATTGGGTCCCGGAGAAACTCCGGTGTGAAAGAATTTTGAAATAATTGATATATTGCGATTTACCATCTACAATATGATCCTTTCATTTTCCTTTTCATTACACTAATTCTTTGCAGCTCAAACGATATTCTGACTTAGTTCCTCCAGTAGTCTGATCATATATTATTTAATCTCTATTTCTATTAATGAGAATCAATAAATTTATCTAAGCGTTAGGAATCAAGATTGAAATAAATGAATAAGATTGCTATTTACTGTTTTATTTACCGATTAGGATTTAGCAGTTTCCCAAGAATTTATGTCAAGGTTCTTGGTGGCGTGACCCTCCCAGCCCTTTTGTCCTCTCCAAACAATGACTAATTCACTTTTCTCAAATATCTGATTATGGTTGTAATCAACATATCCCCAATAAAAACCAGATTGGGCTTCGGCTTCATGAAATGCACTACATGGATGATAGTTTCCTAGCCAAATACCTCGATTTCCTATAGTGGGTTGTGAACCAGAAGCAGGCTTATCTCTAAAATAATACAACGTTCCTCTTGGTGCATCACAAGTAAACTTATAAACAGTTCCACTATCTCCACAAGCAGCCACATGCGTTTGCGGCACGAAAGCCTCGCTTTTCAGCTCCGGCTTTGTATAAACTTTCTTTGTCATCTTTTTTTTCTTGTTTTGCCAGACTTCTTATTCTGTAAGAGGGCAAAAGTTTGAAAAGAGAAAAACATGACCGAGTTCTGCAAGAACT